>OCTW013428903.1_pt1 | contig 29573 bp, 17 predicted proteins | sample 1539671 | NCBI WGS metagenome assembly OCTW01 (sample SAMN02144230, study PRJEB22623) | gut metagenome | biome: sheep rumen | host: Ovis aries | place: New Zealand | reverse complement strand
ATACAAATCAAACAAATCTATTTTGAAAGATTTGAAAAGATTTGGATAATCTTGGCGGCGCCTCAGCATAGCTCAAGCAAGCTTGGCTCTTCATTCGGCTTGCACAAGATTTGTGAGATTTCTGTCACGAAGTGACACTCATTATCAGACATTTAGTACATGCGTAACTTTAGTTATTGTATCATCAGATGATGGTCATAGGAAGTGTCTATGACTATGAAAATCTTTATCTCTTGATGTCTCTCAGTCTCAACAAGGCCTCCAGATAGTAATAGTCGGCGTAGATGATGCTGGCGTCGATCTCTGAGCCGGCAGGGTGATGACCGGTGGAGTGCATGAGGAAAGACACGTTCTTCTTACGACTCTGGTACTTCTCACTGCTGAGATCGGTCAACATCTTTACCGCATCCTCATAATAAGCCTTCCCTTTTTCTTTGTCAACATACTGACTGAGTTCCAGCAAGGCACTGGCTACGACACAGGCTGCAGAGGCATCCTTGGGGGCTTCCTGTCCTCGGGGATCATCCATATCCCACAGAGGTACCCAGTCATCGCTCGTCTCTTGGAGGCGTTTCAGATAGATATCCGTCACCTTCTGCGCAAAGTCGAGGAAACGCTGTTCGTGGGTAAAGCGGTAAACCATCGTATATCCGTAGATGGCCCACGACTGTCCGCGTGCCCACATCGAAGAGTCGGCATATCCCTGGTGGGTGACTCCCTTGATAAACTCACCGGTCAGTGTGTCATAGACAGCCACGTGATAGCAGGAGCCGTCTTCACGGAAATGGTATCTCATCGTGGTGTCGGCATGATGGACGGCGATATCCTTGAGTTGTTTGTTGCTGCCGTTCTCTGCTGCCCAGAAGAGTAATTCCAGATTGATCATGTTGTCCATGATGGTATTATGACCACCGTAGTCCTTCACATGGCGTGGCCAACTGAGGATTGTTCCCACCTTATTATTATAGAGGGTAGCCAGCGTATCAGCTGCATGGAGGAGAATCTGCTTGTATTCCTCATTGGCAGTCTGCTCATATCCCTTCAGGAATGAGGTGATCACCAGGAAGCCCAGGTCATGATCATAAGCAGGCTTACTACCTAAGAAGGATAGCACATCGGTATATCCTTCGGCTGCCTTGCGCACCTTTTCGTCTTTGTTTACGCTATAGTCCATCCACAGAATGCCGGGCCAGAAGCCTGAGCACCACTCTTCGGCACATGCCTTCCTGCAATTCCATGCCGTATCACCGTTTAAGATGTTGCGTGGCTCCATGGAGAAATCACTGTCTTGTAAGGCAGCGAGTGCCCTGTTAACTTGTTGTTCGCAATAGTCGAGTTGCTGCTCTGTGTCAAGCGTGGGCACTTGTTGTCCGCATGCAAACAGACAGCAGAGAATCATACACACATATATCTTCTTCATATATCTTTTTCTATCTATACGTATCGCCATGATTATTTACTCAAAGATTTGTGACTTAAAAAATATTTAAGTAAATTCGCAGAGACGTTCGTATAAATGAAAATTTTTGTCCAGAATGAAAAGAATCATATTTATATTTTTGTTTTTTATCGTTGTGATAAGCAATATCACGGCTCAGTCAGATTATAAGATGGCGGGCCCTTATGAGGTGGTGGCTCGTGACGGGGAATACCGACAGTCGAAGGGTGGTAGTGAACGTGATATGTGGACTGCATGGCAGTGTGCGCAAAAAGGACAGGATGCCAAGGCGCTGGAGATTATTAATGCTTATGCCAATACCCTTCAGCGTTTTGACGGGCATGACGCACCCCTCTGTTCCATTCAGGCTTACTGGTTGGTGAGGGCTATGATGTTGTTGAAAGATAACGAACAGCCATCATGGTCGGCCATGATCCGCAGGGCGATGTTGCCCGTGATGGAGAAGTTTGAGGCCGACAGTCCGTATGCCAACGGTAACTGGGGTGCTATCGTCAACCGGCTTCGCATGGCCTGTGGCATCTTCCTTGAAGACAGTGTGCTTTATCACCATGCCATCGATTATTTCTTACATGCCAATGATAATGGTGCATTACCCAAATATGTTGGTGAGACCGGACAATGTCAGGAGACGGGTCGTGACCAAGGACATGCCCAGTTGGGATTGGGAGCCTTGTGCGAGACTTGTGAGATGGCATGTTCACAGGGTGATGATCTGTGGGGCGCCCTTGACAACCGTCTGCTCAAGGGCATGGAATATACCGCTAAGTATAACCTGGGTTATGAGGTGCCTTTCGAGACATGGACAGACTGCACCGGTCTTTATAATGACTGGACAGAGCCCGGTGAGATGGGGCGTGGCCGTATTCGTTGTATCTACGAACTGCCCTATAACCACTATGTGAAACGCAAGGGAATGAAGATGCCTTACACGAAAAAGGTGCTCGAACTGCAGAAAAAGGCAGAGAAACATGGAGAGATAACAATGAATCCAGAGGCCAACCAGTTTAGTGTGAAGGGTGTCAAAGAGGGTGCCAAGCTGCATCAGGTCTTTACTTATCCTGCTCCTATAGGTGCTCCGTTGAAACATGATTATGATGTCTTTATCCAACCTCGTGGCCAGAAGGAATGGACGAAGATAGACACCTATATGGCTAAGGTGAATGCGCCGATAGGTGACAATAAACATCAGCGGTCAGAGATCTCCTATGCTTTCTTCGACTTCACGGGCGATGTGTTTGTACGTGTGGTCTGCAAGAACAAGAAATACAAGACAGCACGCATCCGTCCGGATTACCGGGGCACGATAGCGCAGGTAGAGAACGATTCTGTGGTGAAGTTCCTGCTTTTCCAACCGGAGAATGTCAGTGTGGAGTTCGACGGTAATATCACCGACAACCTTCTGCTCTTTACCTCTAAGCCACCTGTTTCGAAGGATGAGGCTGAGCAACAGGCCAAGAAAGAAAAGCGTCACTTCGTGTATTATGCCCCTGGATACTATACGGAAAAGACGATTGCTGTGCCCTCCAACACAACGGTGTACCTTGCCGGCGGCAGTTATTTCACAGGTACATTTACTATTGAGGATGCGGAGAACGTCAGTATCTTGGGACGTGGTATCGCCCGACCTGCCGATGGATATGAGGGTTGTCATGTACACCGTAGTAAGAATGTCTTGATTGATGGCATGATCCTGAATACTTGTCCGATAGGTGAGTCGGATGGCGTCACCCTGCATGATGTGCGCAGTATCTCTCACCCTGGATGGGGTGACGGACTGAATGTCTTTGCATCATCTAATGTGCTCTATGACCGTGTCTTCTGTCGTAATAGTGACGACTGTACAACGGTCTATGCTACCCGCAAGGGTTTTACTGGGTCGGCAAAGAATATACGAATGACTAACTCCACCCTGTGGGCTGATGTGGCACATCCTATCATGATCGGATTACATGGAAATCCTGAAGTGGGCGACAGTATCGTCCATCTAAAATACGACAATATCGATATCATCTGTCAGAGTGAACCGCAGGTGGAGTATCAGGGATGTATGACGATCAACTGCGGTGACAACAACTATGTGAAGGATGTCGTATTTGATAATATCCGTGTAGAGCAGATCCATCAGGGTAGTCTGCTGCAAGTGAAAGTTGGTTGGAACAGCAAGTATTGTACAGCTCCCGGCAAAGGAGTGGAGAATGTCGTCTTCCGTCATATCCGTTATTATGGGGCACAACCTTATCTGTCGGTTATCACCGGTTATGATGAACAGCATCAGGTGAAGAATGTCACCTTCGAAGGACTGAAGATCAATGGAAAGGTGATCTATGACGATATGCCGGGTAAACCGGCATGGTATGCCACAAGTGATTATGTTCCTATGTTCGTGGGATCACATGTTGAAAATCTGAAATTCAAGAAATAATGAGAAAGGTATTCTTATTCATCGCATTATTCCCCCTATGGTCTCTGGCACAGCAGTTGTCATCCCCCGATGGCAAGTATTCTGTTGCCATTGACGGAATGACTTATCATGTCACCTATAATAATAAGGTGATCCTTGAGCGCAGTCGTATGGGAGTAGATATCGACAACCGTTTGTTTGAATCGGCTCTTGCCGTTCCTCGTGGAGAAAACAATGACTGGTGCAGCGATTTGGAATTGAAGAACGTGGAGCATTCTTCGGCAGATACGACATGGACACCTCTCTATGGTGAGAATGCTCGCATACGTGACCGATATAACCAGTTGACCCTACATTATGAGAAAGGCAGTAATGGACAGGGTGTCGTATCAGAGGGTTATGACAAACGGAAGTATTATGCCATGGATATCATCGTCCGTGCCTATAACGAAGGTATCGCTTTCCGTTATCATTTCCCGGAGACTGCCAACAGCCTGTTTCTGCATATCAAGGGTGAACAGACCTCCTTTGCCTTCCCGGAGGGAACACAGGCATGGTATGAGGAGTGGGCGCAGGGACCGTATGACAAACGCCCGTTGAAGGGAGAATGGTTTGAGAGTGAGCGGCCATTATTACTGCAACTGCCCGGTGGGACATACGTTGCATTATTAGAGGCAGCCATGAAAGACTATGCCCGCGGGAAGTTCCGACTGAAGAGGGATAACGAGTTGCAGGTGGCTATGTACGACTGTGCTGATATCATCTCCCCCTATGATACTCCTTGGCGTGTGATCATGGCTGCGGAGCGCCCCGTCGATCTGATCAACAACAAAGAAATCATCCTTAACCTGAATGCACCTTGTGCCTTGACTGATACGAAGTTTATCAAACCTGGCAAAGCCTTTCGTTCTGGTAAACTGACAAAGGAAGGTATCTTCAATAGCATTGATTATTGTAAGCAGTTTGGTTTCGATTATGTAGAGTTAGATGCCGGTTGGTATGGTCCGGAAGGTAAGGTATCCAGTGATGCCCGCAAGGTGATAGAGACGCGCGACTTCACGATGCCAGAGGTATGCGCCTATGCGAAGTCAAAAGGTATCGGTGTATGGGTGTATGTCAACCAACGTGCCCTTTACCGTCAGTTGGATGAGCTGTTACCTCTCTATAAGCAATGGGGGATCAGTGGTATTAAGTTTGGTTTTGTGCAGATAGGCAATCAGCAGTGGTCCACCTGGCTACATCATGCTGTCGCTAAATGTGCTGAGTACGGAATCATGGTGGATATCCACGATGAATACCGTCCTACAGGACTTTCACGTACCTATCCCAACTTGTTGACACAAGAGGGTATCCGTGGTAATGAAGAGATGCCCGATGCCGACCATAACACCTTATTGCCCTTTACCCGTTATCTCTGTGGTCCAGCTGACTATACACTCTGTTATTTCAATAGTCGTGTGAAGAACACGAAAGGACATCAGTTGGCCATGGCCGCTGTGTATTACAGTCCGCTGCAGTTCTACCTCTGGTATGACAATCCCTTCGTTGATCAGGGAGAGGTTGAGTTGAAATTCTGGAAAGACTGTCCCACGGTGTTTGATGAGAGTATCGCATTAGATGGAATCCCCGGTGAATATATCATCCAAGCCCGTCGTTCAGGAAATGAATGGTTTGTGGGCGCCATGACCAATAACGAGGCACGCACAGTGATCATCCCTACTGATTTCCTGGATGACGGCAAGTATATCGTGGAGATCTACAACGACGACCCGACGTTAGATACCCGGACGAAGGTATCTTCTAAAACCATTAAGATGAAGGCTGGTAACCCGATTACCTTGCAACTTCAGCCACGTGGAGGCGCTGCCTTACATTTTACAGCAATCAGATGAATATGAAAAAGATATTACTTCTATCGATCATGATGCTCTTTCTTCTGACTCCGGCAGAGGAAACAGATGCGAAAACCATCAAGAAATACCCACGACAAAGCGTACGTTGGGATGATGTGACGGGTGAGGAGGGTATGCGTGCCTATCTTCGTCTTCCACAAGGACAACAAAAGGTGAAAGCCCTGCTTTATTGTCATCAGAATATGACCGAGGAGGTGCTCTTTCGTAGTACATTGTTTACGCATAAGATGGATTCCTTGGGTGTGGCGATGGCCTTCATCCAACAAGGTTCTCAGAACTGGGATGTCACCAAGGGGTGTCAGGAACGTTTTGAACAGATTATCAGGCATTTTGCTGAAGGCACAGCGCATCCGGAAATCTTAGATGCTCCGATTATCCCTTTCGGTCATTCCGCTCAGGCAACCTTCCCCTGGAATTTTGCGGCATGGAATCCGGAGCGCACACTGTGTATCATCTCCTATCATGGTGATGCACCCCGAACGAATCTCTGTGGCTATGGACGGGAGAATATAGAGTGGGGGAGGACACGCAATATAGACTTGATCCCCGGGTTGATGATAGAGGGAGAGTATGAGTGGTGGGAGGCCCGTGTGCGTCCGGCTCTTGCCTTCCGGATGATGTATCCCGACAGTAGGATTTCTTTCCTCTGTGATGCGGGTAAAGGACATTTCGATCTTTGTGAACAGACACAAGACTATATCGCGCGGTTCATTGCCAAGGCATTAGATAATCCCCGTCCTCAAGGTGGATGCTACTATTCACGTTGGCAGGAGGATGGCACAGAGAGTCAGGATCCCCATGATCAGTTCTGGTATCAGGATGACGAGATGGTTAGTCTCACAAAGGCACGTTATGCGGAGACACGTGGAAAACAGATGCAGTACCTGTCTGCAAAGGTTAATGGTCAGCCGCTTGTCTACCAGGCTGATAAACATATTAAGATGAATGCCACAATCACGGGTGGCGAGTTTTCGGTAGAGCCATTCTTTACGGAAGAAGATCGCCATACTCCTGCAAAGAAACATGCTGCAGTAAAACCGCGTGTCGTGGTGATCTCTGGCCCTGTCATCCAAACGGGGGAATATACTTTCCGGATAGATCCCGATTATTTCGGGCAAGACCCCAAACGACTGTGGTCGGGTATCACCCTCTGTCTGGAGGCTGATGGTGACCTTATCTATAAATCGACTGTCCAAGAGATTAATATACAACTGAAATAAATAACCTAAATGAAAAAGATTCTTGTTCTCACCCTGTCCCTGTTCATGTCGGTGCAGCTGCTTGCACAAGCGACAGCCTTCCCCTTTGCCTTGAATGACGTACGGCTGTTGCCTTCGCGTTTTCAACGGAATATGCAGCGTGACTCCGCATGGATAGCCTCCATACAGGTAAAATCACTCCTGCATTCCTTCCGTAATACGGCAGGTGTATTCACAGAGAAGGAAGGAGGATACATGACGATGCGTCATCTGGGAGGATGGGAGTCGTTAGACTGTGATTTGCGTGGACATATCACCGGTCATCTGCTTTCTGCCATGGCCAATCTGCAGATGCGTGAGAAGGCCGACTCCCTGATACAGGGGTTGGCTGAGGTGCAGAGACAATATGGCACCGGTTATCTCTCCGCTTATGGTGAGGGATTGATCGACCGTAATATACAGGGGAAAAGTGTGTGGGCACCTTTCTACACCTTACATAAGATCCTACAGGGGCTTATCGATCAGTATAACCTCTGTCATAACGAGACAGCCTTGGAGATAGCCAAGGGTATGGGCGAATGGGCATATCATAAACTGCGGCCACTCTCAGAGGATACCCGTAGGCGGATGATCCGTAATGAGTTTGGCGGATTCAATGAGGCGATGTACAACCTCTATGCGATCACAAAGAATGAGCATCATCTGTGGGTAGCGCGATTCTTTTATGATAACGACAAGATAGACCCGCTGAAACAAGGTAACAAAGATTTAGGCACCTATCATGCCAATACCTTTATCCCCAAACTGCTGGGAGAGTGCCGTAACTATGAACTCTTTGGCCAGGAGGATAGTCGTGAGGCAGCCTCTTTGTTGTTCAGTACATTGGTAAACGACCATGCTTTTGTTACGGGAGAGGTGTCCGACAAAGAACACCTGTTTAAGCCAGAGACACAGAGTAAGCACCTGACAGGGTATGATGGAGAGAACTGTTGTACCTTCAATCTTTTGAAGTTAGCCGATAGACTATTCTCCTATCATCCCGACAGTAAGATGGCCGACTATTATGAGCGTGCGCTATATAACCATATCCTTGGTCAGCAAGACACGCTGTCATCCATGGTCTGTTATTTCACGCCACTCATGACAGGAGCTTATCGTCTGTATTCTACCCGTGACAGCAGTTTCTGGTGTTGTGTGGGATCCGGTTTCGAGAGTCATTCTAAATATCAGTCGAGTATCTATTTCCATACTGACAAGATCCTTTATGTCAATCTGTTTATCCCTTCAGAGGTCAATTGGAATGGTACAGTCATTCGCCAGGAGACCTCTTTCCCGGAAAGTAATACGACGGTTCTTACAGCTTCTTCGAAAACGGATATGAAGATACGTTATCCTTACTGGGCTACGTATATGACGATCAATGGCAGGAAGGTGAAACCTGCCGCTGATGGCTATGTGACCGTCAAGAATGTGAGGAAGGTAAAGGTAGAGTTCGGAATGTCATTGCGTGAGGTTGCTACAAAAGATGATCCCTCGCGTGTAGCCCTGATGTATGGGCCGATAGTGCTTGGCGGTCGTTTGGCAGCGGTTCAGAATCCTTTCAGTGATCCCAAGAAATACAATGACTACTACACCTTTGATTATGGTCAGCATCCCGATATACATCTGTATAAGGTAAAACCGTTGGGTGGCTTACGTTTCCAGAATACGGATGGTATTCTTATCGAACCCCTTTACGATCTCCATCATTGCCGGTATGTAGTCTATTGGAAAAAATAATTGCGTATCATGTCTGTTGTAATCGTATATCATAAAAACAACAGATATGAAAGCAAGAGAAATATCAAACATAGGGGCCGTCCTTTTCAGTTTCTTTGTGATGGGCTTCTGCGATATCGTAGGTATCAGCAGCGACTATGCCCGTGAGGCCTTCGGTTGGAGTCAGGGCATGGCAGGGTTGTTGCCATCGATGGTTTTCGTGTGGTTCCTATTCCTTAGTGTACCTGTCGGTATCAAGATGAATAAGTGGGGACGTAAGAACACCGTGTTATTAGGTATGGTCGTCACCATTGTCGGTATGATGATCCCTCTGATTGGTACTTCCTGGTCATGCCTGATCGGTTATGCTGCCTTAGGAATCGGTAATGCGATATTACAGGTGTCTGAGAACCCGTTGATCAAGAATGTGGTGACCGACGAGAAGATCCTCACCAGTAGTCTGACGGCCGGACAGGTGGTGAAGGCCGTGTCTTCCTTCTGCGGTCCGTTCGTCATGTTGTTAGCCGTTAATGTCTTCGGTGGTGGTGACAAGCACTATTGGTATCTGGCATTCCCTATCTTAGGCTTTATCACCCTGCTCTCAGCCCTTTGGCTCATCCTTTCACCTATTGAACGGGAACCTATAGAGAAGACCCATGTGACGGTAGGAGAGACCTTCGCCTTGCTGAAGAACCCCACGATCCTTTTGCTCTTCTTCGGAATCTTCTTTGCCGTGGCTATCGACGTAGGTACCAACTTCGTATCTTCTAAGATTATGATCAACCGTTACGGATGGTCGGTTGCTGAGGCTGGCATGGCGCCCCAGGTGTATTTCATCTGTCGTACGATCGGAGCGTTCTTAGGCGTTTTCCTCATGACGAAGGTTTCTGATATGGTATATTACCGTTGGAATATCATCACCTGTATCGTCGTCATCGTGTCATTGGCGTTTATACAACTGCCAGAGACATGGGCCTTGGCACAGATTGGTGCCATCGGATTCCTCTGCTCTTGTATTTTCCCGATCATCTATTCCATGGCCGTACAGGCAGAGCCAGATAAGGCCAATCTGATTTCCGGACTGATGATCACTGCTGTGGCAGGTGGAGGCGCTGCGACGCCGTTTATCGGTTTTGCCACGGATGCTGCGGGAACGATCACGGCAGGTGTCTGTGTACTGTTGCTGTGTGCCGGGTATCTCACCTACTGTGCCTTTGGGATAAGGGTAAATCATTAAGAGAAAGGTTCATAGATTATTATATAGTTAATAGTTAGTATTATTAGGTATTAGTTTTTTTAAGGTAAGGTCAGATGCTGTGAAACATCTGACCTTTTTTCATTATTTCAGTATATAGATCTTGCAAACCCCTTTTTACAGGGGTTTAACAATAATCTTTTCACCGGCCTTGGTCATGACGTCATACTCATAGACCTTCTGCGTGGGTTGCAGGGATGGGGCTTTATATTCCGAAGATGTGAGAGGCTCTTTGATCTTAGCCACTGATAAGAGGGGATTCTTACATGTTCCCTTGGCAACATGCAGTCCTTTGCCCGTAAGAGGAACATAAGAACGCAGTCGGAGCACGCCACCAATCTTAGAGGTGATAACGGCCTGGGTGAGCTTTCCCTCAGACCACTGCTCATCAACCAGGAATCCGCCACGGGCACACAACCCCTTAACAGCACCCTGCTCCCATTTCTCGGGCAAGGCGGGAAGGAGGTGTACAGCACCATCATGACTCTGCAAAAGCATCTCGGCAATACCGGCAGCACACCCGAAGTTACCGTCAATCTGGAAGGGTGGGTGAGCGTCGAAGAGGTTCGGATAGGTGCGTCCTTCAGGATATTCCTTGGTCCTGCTGTCGTCGGGCAAGAGATGCAACATATTGGTGATGATCTTCAACGCATGATTACCGTCGAGCATACGTGCCCAGAAGTTGATCTTCCATCCTAAGCTCCATCCTGTGGCCATGTCACCACGCTGTGCCAGGGTGGTGGCTGCGGCAGAGAACAGTTCCGGATGAGTATACGGTGAGATCTGATTAGAGGGATACAGTCCGTAGAGATGGGAGATATGACGGTGCTCATCCTTGGGGTCATCGGCATCGATCAGCCACTCTTGCAGTTGACCGTACTTACCGATCTGCATCGGGGGAAGCAGCTGCAAGGCCTCTTCTACCCGGCGGGTCAGTTTGGCATCTTTCACCTTTAAGGCCTTCATGGCCTGCAACAACTGTGTAAGCACGTCGAAGACAATCTGGTTATCCATGGTGGAGCCGGCTGTGATGGTCGTTCCTTTCCCCTTAGGACCATGCTCGGGAGAGACGGTGGGAACGGTCATCAACCACCCATATTGCGGATGGCGCTGCATGTAGTCGAGCAGGAATGTTGCGGCACCTTGCAGAACGGGAAGGTGCTTACGCAGGAATGTCTTGTCACCGGTAAAGAGATAATGTTGCCACAGATGGGTAGAGAGCCAGGCACCACCCGTAGGGAACATGCCCCAGGTAGGACCGTCCACCGGTCCGGCGATGCGCCAGAGATCGGTATTGTGGTGGGCCACCCAACCGTTACATCCATACATCTCTTGGGCTGTCTGTGCCCCGGTCTCACTCAGATCCCTGATCAGTGAGAAGAGCGGTTCTGCGGAGTCGCTGAGATTACCTACCTCAGAGATCCAGTAGTTCATCTCCGTATTGATATTAATGGTATATTTTCCATCCCATGGCGCCTTCAGCTTGTCGTTCCATACTCCCTGCAGATTGGCTGCCTGACCACCGGGCTGTGACGAACAGATCAACAGGTATCTGCCATACTGGAACATCAGGGCCACCAGGTCCATGTCGTTACCGTCGGCAAAGGCGGCAAGACGTTTGTCGGTAGGAAGCGCGGAATGATCTGTTGTGGGGAGGGAGAGACTCACTCGTTGATATTGCTCGTGATATCTGTCGATATGTCTCTTCATCAACGACTCAAACGACTGTCCGCGGAGAGAGGCCATCGTGGCGTCATTCTTTTTCGAGGGGTTACCGCTGATGTCATGGTAGTTGATGAAGTTGGTGGCAGCGGTGATATATACCGTAGCCTCGGTGGCATTGCGCACGGTGACGGTGCTCTTGCCGTCTGACAGACTGCCGCCGTTGGTCTCTACCCAGATGCGGCACTCAGCTGTCAGTCCGCCCCTGACACCCTCTTGTTCTACTCCCTTCACAACGGCCGTAAGACAGTGGTTGCTCACCTGCTGTTGTGTTTCGAGTTCACATTCGTAGGAGATGGAGAAGTTGAGCTTGCTCTCCTGATCTGCCGATAGTTTTACGGCTATCACATTGTCGGTGAGAGAAGCGATCATCTTCCGTTGGTATTGGACACCATCAGCACGATAACGCACGCTGGCTACCGCATCATCGATGTTGAGCTCACGCTCATAGGCCTTGGCATTACTGTGGTTCCAGAATTTCAGGAATACATTTCCTAAAGGAAGGAACCGCATGCCATGAGGACCCTTGATGAAATGCTTGCCGATCAACTGATGTGCCTCTGCCTCCTTGCCTTCGAAGATGAGTTGGCGCACCTGCTGCAGGTGCTCTTTTGCCTCACGGCTATTGTTGTTATGAGGAGCACCCGACCAGAAGGTCTCTTCATTGAGTTGTATCTGTTCGGTATCCGGTCCGCCATAGATCATGGCTCCGAGATGGGAGTTGCCAATAGGCAGGGCTTCCAACCAATGGGTGGCTGGTTGGGTGTACCACAGTCTGCGGTTCTCAGCGTGAACGTTGATGACCATCATCAACATCGCGATCCATAAAAATAGTTTCTTTTTCATTGTATTTATAATAACACTTGCAAATATAGAAAAAAGTTTTGAGAAAAGTGTCATTTGGCTGGTTTTTTGTGTCGCCCACATGGGGCTAATCTTATATCTGTACTTTCCACGGGGGTTAACACCCCCGCCTATGCTGTGTCGCCCTAACGGGCTAATAAATATAGAAAAAAGTTTTGAGAAAAGTGTTATTTGGATGGTTTTTTTGTGTCGCCCTAACGGGCTAATAAATATAGAAAAAAGTTTTGAGAAAAGTGTTATTTGGATGGTTTTTTGTGTCGCCCTAACGGGCTAATTCAGAAAAGTTGGAAAATCTTTATCCAGACAGATTCGTAATTCAGGATTAATATGTATATTTGCATGAAAATACCATGATATGAGAGTAAGCTACATCTTTCAATATATATTATTCCTGCTATGCAGCCTGTATAGCGTACATGCACAGGCAGCTGACAGCAGCGACAAACTGGTAAACCTGACGCTATCTGATGGGTTGGCCGGTGAGACTGTACATCGGGTGATGACCGATCATAACGGGTATGTGTGGATTGCGACCACTGGAGGAATCAGTGTCTATAACGGCAAATATCTGATGACGTTTCGTCTGTTGAATAACAAAGGACGGACCTTGGAGGTGACGGATCTTTGTGAAACCAGGGATCTCTCCGTGTATGCAGCAACTGAAGAGGGTGTTTATCGCATGACCAAGACATCTCATCAGTTTGATCGTGTAATGCCTGAGGTGACGCATCCCTTGTCGTTACTGGCAGTGGGAGATACCGTATATATTGGTAGTGAACAAGGACTGCAGTATTGGGATGGAAGGCAACTGCACCGACAAGATGTGGGTATCGGGCGCAAGGGATTGGATAATATTGTCAGGCATTATGTGCGTGACGACAAAGGATTTATTTGGTTTTTAGGGCGCCATGATCTTAACAGATACGATCCTCGAACGAATAAGATCTCTCACTATGATCTGGTATCAGTCATGGGTGGCAGGTATGCCCTGTCTCAGTTTGATATCTCAGGTGGTAAATTCTTTATCGGCACCCGTAATAATGGTCTGTTCGTATATGATCCCCAAACGAAGACTGCCCGTCATCTGGATAGCGTGGGAAGGATTGTCATCTCTGTACGTAAGAGTGCCGACGGACGGATTGCGGTAGCCACAGACGGTACAGGTGCTTGTCTGGTTGATCCGGTGAACGAACAGGTTGTGGAGCGTTTCTCGATGAATGAGACCGGTATCCATCGTTTGCCGACGAATGCACTCTATAGTTTTTATCGGGATGCCAATGGGGTTAACTGGTTAGGAACGGTGCGTGGAGGACTTTTCTTCAATCCGCATAACAGTAGGTTGTTTAAGGCGTATGAACAGAATGGTCTGTCTTCTCTGGGAATGAACGTGAGGTGTTTTGCTATTCATGACCGTCAGGTGGTGTTAGGCCTACAGGACGGAATGTGGCTGATGGACAGTGATCGTCATCAGCAACGTTATTTCTCACCGGAGGAGATGGGCGGGCATATCGTGAATAACATCAAGAAATGGCATGATTATTATGTGATCGGTCTCTATGATGGAGGCATCCGGCTGTTGGATGCCAAGAAAGGTACGTTGAGCAAGCAGCCCTGGGCTCCGTTGCTGGACAGGACGACCGTGGGAGATATCAAGGTGGCACCCGACAGTACTTTGTGGATAGGATGTTCTGATGGTCTCTTTATTATTCATCAGGATGGTCGTGTGAGACAGTTGACAGAACAGAACTCTCATATTATAGGTGGTATTATTATCAGTATCACATTCGACAGGGAAGGAAATGCCTGGTTGACAGGCGCCAAAGGATTATCACTGTATAGCGCCAAAAGTCAAGATATCGTAGAACCCAGTTACCCGGAAGGATTCTTTGGCGATGAACCCTACATGCGTGGCATATTGGGGCATCATGGTATGATCTTTATGCGTAATGGTCCACAGCTGTTTTATACAACTCCTCAGATGGATCAGTTCGGAGAACTGAAATTGCCCGTTCATCTGTCGGACAAGTGGTGTCGCAGTATGGTTGATAATCAGCATGGCCGCCTGTGGCTGGCTTCAGAACGTGGACTGTTAAGCGTGGATTACCAAGGTAAGAATCTGATGCAGTTCGGTGAAGGTGAAGGCTTGTTGGGTGATCAGATCAGTGAAGTGATGATAGGCGATGACAGCCGACTATGGGTAGCCACGAATCAAGGTTTGTTCACTACCTCTCAGGAGGAGCTCCAGCAATGGCTCAAAGGTCAAAAGAACAAGGTCACGTTGTATAATGTGCGTAAGGGGAGTGATCTGGTCAGTCGGGATGAGATGAGTCTTTTGAGTGAGCATCATGAGATTCGTCTCTCGTGGAATTTCACCTCAGAGGTGCTTCAGGCTGACCCGCTGTTATTGGATTATGCCCGTCAGAAAGACCGTATCTATGAATATCGGGTGGATGGTGGTGACTGGATCCTACTGGATATTGGTGCTTCTATTGATGTTCGTCATCTGTTGTTAGGCCACCATTTGCTTACTGTGCGTCAGGCTGGTATAAAAAACACGGAAACGGTATATACACTATATGTGATACCTTCTTTTTGGGCTATCTTTGAACTGGTATTACTGATCAGCGCCATTATCCTGCTCTATATGTGGTGGGTGTACCGAAAGAATACGAGAAGACTGCTCTCGGAGCGTAACGAGATAGAGAATGCTCTGATAGAGGTGGAAGAGGAGTTGCAGGCCGCTGAGAAGGTGAAGACGGAAGATGTGCAGAAGTATCAGAAGGTACGGATGGATGAGAAAGAGAGTGCAGAAATTGTGCGGCGTATGAAAGATTATATTGAAAAAGAACGAGTATATACGAATGCTGATCTGAAAATGAAAGACCTTGCCGATGTGTTGCATCTCTCAGCTCCGAAACTGAGTCAGGTATTCAATCTATACTTAAAAGAGAACTACTATGAGTTTATCAACAGATATCGTCTGGAGGAGTTTAAACGTCTCATAGAGGCTGGGGAATACAAGCAATATACCATCACCGCACTGAGTGAAAAGTGCGGATTCAAGAAGTCGAACTTCTTCTCTACATTCAGAAAGGTAGAAGGGATGACACCTGCAGAATATCTCAAAAAACAAGGTATAAAAGTTTAGCTAATTTAGATGGATTATTTTATAAGTAATTGTAAATTAGTGAATTAAACAATTTGGAGTAATTGCTAAACCAATTGGCGGAGAGAATCAGGCAAAACGATTCTCTCTTTTTATTTTTATTGTATCTTTGTGTTGTCAAACTTAAAACCGATGGCATATGAATACTTCTGTCAATCATGAAAATAATCATCCTGCCGATGACAGTAAAAGTAGAATGATTGGAAAGATTTACCAAGATGTGAGAATGGAGATCTTCTCCATTTTCCGTCAGGCATGTATTTCAGAAGAAACCTGTGAAGACCTGGTGCAAGAGGTCTTCATGAAAGTGTTGAGTCTGGATGTTATTCTGGAAGATCATTTGAAAGCGTTAGTGGTTACCATCGCTTATCAGAAACGAACGGATTACCTTCGCCATCGTACATATATAAATAAGGTGAAGAATGAGTGGCTCTGGCGAATGGAACAGAGCTATACCAATACGATGTGTGAGACCAAAGATCTTATGAACGCTGAGATGAAGGTCATCCACTGTATGTCTGAGAAAGATGCCTGTGTTTATAAGCTGATGCGCTTTGAGGAGAAAACAGCCGATGAGATCGTCATGGAGACCGGACTCTCTAAGCGTGCTGTCGAATCACGTATCTATCGGACACGTAACATGGTAAGAGATAACCTCAGAAAAGTGATCAACTTTTGAGTATTTTCAATGATCTATCCGTATCACAAGAAAAAATCAATCTATACGTTATTAATAATAAAAACCAACTGATTATGAATCAAAAAAGGAAATGGTTTGTTACGCTGTGTCTGATGTTGACTGCGACGTTGACATGGGCACAGGACATCACTGTGAAAGGAACAGTGGTGGACCAAAGCAACGAGCCACTGATCGGTGTGACTGTTCTTGTTGACGGTCAGACAGGAAGTGGTACTGTGACTGATTTCGACGGAAACTACCTCATCAAGGTGCCGGGCAACGGACACCTGAAATTCAGTTATGTGGGTTATCAGGAACAAGTGGTAGCCGTTAACGGAAAGACAACAGTTAATGTTGTGATGAGAGAAGATGCTGAACAACTGCAGGAAGTGGTGGTTGTAGGTTATGGTACACAGAAGAAAGAGAGTATGACCGGTGCTGTCACCGTTGTCGACTCTAAGGCTTTCCAGGAGAAAGGCGGTCTGGCATCACCGTTAGAGGCGCTGCAAGGTCAGGTGGCCGGTGTCATGATTACCCGTTCTTCAACGGCTCCTGGTGATGAGTCATGGACGATGAGCCTGCGTGGTGCTTCCTCCATGAACTCAACAGAGCCACTCATCATCATCGATGGTGTGGCTGCTAACAGTGTCTCTGAAATGCGTAACCTGAATCCGAATGATATCGAGACCATCAACTTCCTGAAAGATGGTTCTGCCGCTATCTATGGTAGTCGTGCTGCAGGTGGTGTTGTCTTGATTACAACTAAGAAAGGTAAGGAAGGTCGTGTGAAAGTAGAATACGGTGCATCAGCAACCTTAAAGACTGTCGGTCTGCAGCCTACCATGATGACTATCGATGAATGGGCTGACGGTGTGATGACAGCTTTGAGGAACGACGGTAACACAAGTAATGTGTGGTATACCTATGCTGAGCTGGCCAAGCTCTACAAAGGACGCTATATTGATCTGCAGACCAGTGCTAATCCTTTTGGAACAGCAGCCTTCACGGATGTACAGGACTTCGTTTTCTCAGAGGCCGACTGGCTTGGCGAACTCTTCGGCAGTACATGGAGTACAGAGCATCAGCTGAGTGTAAGTGGTGGAACTGACAAGAGCAGTTACCGTTTGTCATTAGGCTATAACTATGATGGATCTACCCTGCAGTATGGAGATAACAACAACAACCGTTATAACTTCCGTCTGAACAACACGTTCAAGTTTACTGACAGGATTTCTTTGGAGTCAAGCATCGCCTACAGTCGTCAGGAACAGGTAGCCCCAACCATGATCGGTTCAGCATTAACCGATACCATGCCAATGCCAGGACTGCCTTTTGCCGCCAAGGATGGTAAGCCATATGCTTGGGGTACATGGGGATCACCTATCGCTAAGGTGCAGTTGGGTGGTAACAACAAACTGACTGTTTCCAATGTCAGCATCAGTGAAACCCTGAAGTATGATATCACCGATTGGCTTACAGCCAATGCCAATGTGGGTTATAACACAGGTTCTGCCTGGAGAAATACTGTACAGAACAGTATCCAGTATTATAACTTCGCCGGTAATACAGCAACATTGAAAGATCCGTCTCAGGCAAACTCTTCATTCAAGCAGACCAATGCCCGTACAGACTTCTATTCTTTCTCCGGTTATCTGAATGCTCACAAGACATTGGCTGAGGTGCACAACCTGAGTCTGACCCTTGGTGCCCAGTATGAGTTTAAGCAATACACCTATTTCGGCACACAGGTAAAGGATATCCAGGAGGGTCTGGAGGTCGTCAATGGTGCTGGAGAGGTGAAGTTGTCTGGTAATGAGGATCTCTATGAGAATTCTATCATGTCATACTTCGGACGTTTCAACTACGATTATGCCGGCAAGTACCTCTTGGAGTTCAATGGACGTTATGATGGCTCATCCAAGTTCTTACCCGAGAACCGTTGGGATTTCTTCTGGGGTGTTTCAGCCGGTTGGCGTATCTCTGAGGAGCAGTTCATGAAGAACCTCGGATGGATCAGCAACCTGAAACTGCGCGCTTCTTATGCAGAGATGGGTAATCAGAGTGGTATCTCCAACTATGATGGTGTACAGTTGTACAACCTGAATACTGCTACAGGTGCCTATGTCGGTGGTGACAAACTCTCTTATATCGCTACATCAGGAGTCTTGGCATCTAAGAGCCGTTCTTGGGAACGTATCAAGAATTACAATATCGCCATTGACTTTGGATTCTTCAACAATGCCCTGACAGGTACTGTGGAGTACTTCCAGAAACGTAATGACAACATGTTGGTAGGTATCACCTTCCCGGCAACACTGGGTGATAGTGCCCCATCTGCCAATGCCGGTAAGTTCAAGGACTGGGGATATGAAGGTCAGATCACCTATCGTGGACATGTGGGAAAACTCGATTACCATGTAGGAGGAACACTCACCTTTGCACGTAATGAGTTGACCGACTATGGTGCAACGACCGTGCTTACCTCCGGTTACCGTTCAAATACACAGGGCTATCCGTTGAGATCTATCTTCGGTCTCCGTTATGGAGGAAGAATAGAGAATGAGGAGATGCTGAAGGCTTACATGACCAAGTATTATGAGAACAATGGTATCGGCATGCCATCTAATCTTCGTGTCGGTGATAACATGTATTGTGATGAAAACAACGATGGTAAGCTCGACGAGAAGGACTATATCTACCTGGGTAGTGATACTCCTGAGATCAGTTACTCCTTCAACTTCGGCGTGGGCTATCAGGGATTTGATGTCAATGTGGTGTTCCAGGGTGCTGCCAACCGCTTCATCTATCGTAACATCAACAACTTCACTGTTCCTATGAGAGCCAACTATACCAATACCACCAATGCCTCTGTAGGAAATACATGGTCGCCGGAGAACAAGGGTGCCTGGTATAATCCGTATACGAATGATGGTAATATCAATAATTATAACTATCAGGCTAACTCTCTCACCGCTCAGGATGGCAGATACCTGCGTCTGAAGAACGTCACGGTAGGTTATACCTTCCCCAAGTCACTGTTGAAGAAGACCGTTATCCTTCAGGGTCTGCGCCTTTATGTCACAGGAACCGACCTTTGGGAGACAACTAAGATCAAAGACGGATGGGATCCGGAGTCAAAGCGTGACGCATCAGGTGTTGCCCGATATCCATTTACCCGTAACTTCACATTCGGTGCTAACTTTACATTCTAATTAAGAAAGGAGAAATAATTATGACAAAGATATTCAAATATATTTGCACCGTCTGCATCCTCTTCGGCATGAGCAGTTGTCTTGACTTGGATCCGAAGGCAGACATGGGTGATAACCTGGTATGGAGCAAAGCGGATAACTTCCAGTTGTTTGCTAACCAGTTCTATGGATGGACACGCGATTTCCAGCAGGGAGCCAATTATGCCTCTGGTGTCAGCGACGGTCCTCACAGCGATTACCGTTCTGACTTGATATGTACCAGTAGTGTTAATACCTACAGTCAGGGTACAAACGCTATCCCTGCCACTGATGGTAACTATACCACCCTCTACAAACGTATCTACTATACCAACCTGTTGTTGAAGAACGCTGAGAATTTTGATAACCAGGCCGCCATCGCTACTCCTAAAGGTGAGGCCCTGTGGTTCCGCGCATATCTGCACTTTGAGTTGGTACAGCTCTATGGAAATACACAGTTGCTGACCACTCCGCTTGATATGGACAGTGAGAAACTGTATCAGGAGCGTGACGACCGTGGCGTGGTGATCGACCAGATCGTAAAGGACTTGCAAGATGCTGCAACCCTTCTTCCTGCTTCTCCATCTGCAGAAGGACGTCTGTGTAAGGATGCTGCTAATGCACTGCTTTCACGTGTAGCTCTTTACGAGGGAACATGGCAGAAATTCCATAATAACAACACCTCACGTGCTACGGAGTTGCTGACCATTGCCAAGAATGCTGCTGAAGCAGTGATGAATGCTGGCAACTACAGCTTATTCTATAATGATGTTTTGGGTAAGGATAGCTATCGCTATATGTTTATTCTGGAGGATGGCGCACAGTGCAATCCAGCCAATGTGAACAAGAGTGCCAATACAGAGTATATCATGACGACTCGTCATCGTGCCAGTGATAAGATGGCGCTGAACATCACACATGCGATGCTCTCTAATGTTTGCTATCCCACTCGTAAACTGGCCAATATGTATCTCTGTCAGGATGGTCTGCCAATAGAGAAGTCAAAGCTCTTCCAGGGGTATGCTCAGGCTACAACAGAGTTTGCTAACCGCGATAACCGTATGAACGGCACGATGCTGAAACATGGTGAGAAACACTGGAACAACGATGGTAAATGGCGTACGACATGGGATGAGAAAGATCTTGATAATGCGCTGGAGGCTAATGTTCGCTCCAATAGTGGTTATCAGACACGTAAGTGGGCTGTTGAGCGTGAGGTGGCTGACTACTATGAGGCTATGGACTACCCGGTGATCCGCTATGCTGAGGTGCTGCTCAACTATGCTGAGGCTGCCTATGAGATTAACGGAAGCATTACCGATGCCGAACTCGACAAGAGTCTTAACCTGGTTCGTCTGCGTGTGAACCCCGATATGCCTAAGCTCTCTAATAGTTTCGTTACAGCCAATGGACTGAACATGCGTGAGGAGATCCGTCGAGAGCGTACCGTGGAGTTGATCCTCGAAGGATTCCGTATCGACGACCTGAAGCGTTGGGCTACTGCTCCTACAGAGATGCCTCAGGATCAGTTGGGCGTGAAGGTGACAGGTACTTGGTTTGAGGCTAACTGGTCGGGTCAGGCACGTCAGCTCAATGCAGACGGATGTATTATCATGTACACAGGACGTACCTGGAATGACAAGCTCTATCTCTATCCGCTTCCCAGTGATCAGCTGCAGTTGAACCCACAGTTGGGTCAGAACCCTGGATGGCAATAATTGTTAGTCAAATAGAAATCAGAAAGTAGAAAAACAGTTATTATGATGACAAGTAATATAAAGAAAATCGTTTATGCAGGTCTCATCTGCTGCTGTCTAAGTCCAGTATTTGTTTCCTGCGGTGATAATGATATACCCCTGGAGAATCTCGACCCGGCATTCTGCCCTGCTACTATCGAGTTCAATCTGCCCGATAACCTCAAGCAGTTGGTTTATACCGACGAGACAGGTGCACGTGTACTCCCATTAATCAAGGGTGAGCATATCTCGCTGCCCTTCACGATGACCCCTGATGATATTACCTTTAGGGATGTGGTATGGTCGTCCAGCAATCCGGAGATTGCCTCTGTGGATGATCAGGGTAATGTGGTGGCCCTGAGTGGTGACGGTATCGGCTATAGTATCGTGCAGGTAGCTCCTGTAGGTATGTTCTCTGGTAGTGGTGTAAACTGCAATCTGAAGATCCGTGTGGCAAACTCATTGGTGAAAGCCACTGGTGTCAGCGTGTCAGTATCTGGCACAGAGGTGTATGCCGGTGAGACGCTCCAGGCTACGGCAACGATCCTTCCTGAGGATGCTACTTATCGTACGGTGAAATGGACGAGTTCTAATGAATCGGCTGCAACGATCGATGAGAATGGTGTGATCACCGGTCAGAAGACCTCTGCCATGCGTACGCCGGTGACCATTACGGCCACATCACTCGATGGCAGCAATGTATATGGTACAGTGGAAATCGTGGTTATGCAGATCGTACAGCCACAGAGCATCACGCTTGACCAGAAGTTTGCTGCTCCAGGCTACTACTGCGCTATCAATGAGAAATCGGTTGAGATCCCATTCACCACGGTTCCTGCAGAGTGCACCAAGTCACTTATTGAGTGGAAGTCAAGCGACGAGTCAATAGCAACTGTGGAGGGTGGTGTCGTGAAGTTCAACCAGACAGGTAACTTCGGTGACTTTACGATTACAGCACGTTGTCCGGAGACAGGACAGGAGTCGACCATCAAGATGAGTCTGCCCGCCGGTCTGATCCGTGAGACTTTCCATAACCCGAACCAGTACTCTTGGTATAACGCTAAGCAGAGTGGTAACGGCACAGCTTCTTCACACGTATGGCACGATGGCTATATCACCATCACTACTTATAAGCAGAATGCCACCAACCAGCGTGCCGATATCCGTTGCTGGGATGCTCACACATGGTTCCACATTGGCAACTATCCGATCTTCGCATTCCGTATGGACGATGTGAAAGACCTCGGTCATGGCATTACCAGCCGTAACATCAATATCGATGCAGTAGGAAAGAGTGCCAGCGGTGCTGACTACAAGGCTATTGCCAATGGTAATAACAAGTACCTGCATGACTACAAGTGCTCCGACGGTTCACATGTGTTCATCTACGATCTCTCACAGCAGGCTTGTGGAACAGGAGGCATCATGCCGGCCAACGAGACGGTTGACTTCACCACGCTGCAGATCAAACATGCCGACATGAGGACTGTTGATCACCAGTTCCAGTATAACCTCTATTGGGTACAGACCTTTAAGAGCATGGCCGATCTGGAGAACTATGTGAAGGGTGAAGGCCTCACATGGGAAGTGATTAAGTAATTGAAAATGGAAAATGGAAAATGGAAAATTAATAATTGATAATTGACGATGAAGTGTTTTAAGAATATGCTCTTCGCAGGATTGGTTTGTTGCGGCATCACCGCAACAGCCACCTCCTGCCGGGAGAATGAGTTTGGTGAGGTTGATCTCGACATTCCAGAGGATAGCTACACACCAGTAGATGCCAAGTATGTGTTTGCCAGCCATTGCGCCATGTTCTCCGACGACGACTTTGCACGTGTGAAAAAGTCGCTCGACGACGGTACTGCCCCACAGGCCGTGAAAGATGAGTTCCAAAACCTGAAGAACTCGAAATATACCCTGCTTCCCTATACGCCCAATCCAGTGGCGGTGCTCGTTAGGGGCGATGCCACAGGTACAGGTGTTGACAAAGAAAATGCCCACTATGCCATGGAAGATGCAGCGGCTGCCTATCAGATGGGCATTCTTTGGCGTCTGACTGGCGACTCACGTTATGCCGACAATGCAGTAAAGATACTCGACGAATGGGCAAAGATATGCACAAAGATTACTTCCAACGATGCTCATCAGGTGCTTGTTGCCGGAGCTCAAGGTGCCACCTTTGCTAATGCTGCCGGTATTCTCGCCAACTATAGTGGTTGGAATGCCACACAGCAAGCCGTATTCAAAAAGTGGATAACAGATGTGTTTGCACCTGTAAACCGAAAGTTTCTTGACACTCATACGGGATCTAATGTATGTGCAGACCACTATTGGTCAAACTGGGATTTGGTGAACATGGCTTCATATCTTTCCATCGGCGTGCTGACTGAGAACAGCGACATGGTGAACTACGTGGTGAACTATTTCTATCAGGGTGTGGGCAACGGATGCATCAAAAAACTTATTCGTGGCACACACAGCGATCCGCTCGGCACTGGCGAAACTATCTGCCAGAACCAAGAGTCGGGGCGCGACCAGGCTCACTCGGCTATGTCGGTGGGTGTGACGGCAAACATTTGCCAGATGGCATGGACGCTCTATCAGTCTAATCCCACGGTGAAAGAGCTGGATTTCTTTGCCGCCAACGACAATGCCATTATGAAGATGGGTGAGTATGTGGCCTTGTTTAATCTTCGCAACGGTAATGACAACAAGAATGCCTCAGGCTCATGGCTTGTTTCGACTTCTCAGATGCCTTTCGAGAAGTTTGAGTATTGCATCAATTGCTCTTGTCGCGACAAGAATCATGGCGCTATCCATACACAGGCTGCCGACGAGCAGCGCGGCTCTATCCGCCCGGGATGGGAGATTCTGTTGGCGCATTATAAGAATGTGTCGGGTCATAAGTACATTGAGCAGATGGCCAACAAGATTCGTCCCGAAGGCGGTTCGGGTGAACCCGAGATGCGCTACGGCGACAATTCAGGTGCTTTCGATCAGTTAGGCTGGTGCACCCTGATGCTCTATCAATAAGATTTGTAGATTATATCATACTTGATCATGGGCTTGCTGATTTCTCCTTGTGAGGGATGGCAAGCCCATGATTGTTTCTTACCTATTATAATAATACTGTGATGAGGCAGAGGGGGATACCTGTTCCAACGTCTCATTGTCAACATCGTCAAAGACAAAAGCGGGTCGGAAATCTTTATCCGCTAATGTCAGCCTTACATGGCGAAAGGTAATGCCGGATGTATGACGAACATAGAATCCCCAGGCAGGCAGTTCTCCAAACATGGAGAACTCGGGGTATTCATCAATCTTCTCGGGCACATCCTTCACACGCCATAACGGCATGTAAGCCATTCCCTTTGTCGCACGACCAGGATACTGAATCTGCACATCCTCTATCCGTACATCCTCGATTTTGTTTCCGGGGATGCCACAGATACTGCTTGGGAAGGGATTATGGAAGAAGTTGACTTCCGGTCCTCTTAGGTCGTATGCCTCATCGGGTCTTCCAAAGGGCACTTCACATCTCATATCACGGATGATTATATGACGTAAGGCACCTGGCTTGTCGCCTGCTCGTTGTCCTAATCTCAGAAAGATCGGATTGCCGGTGTTTACAGCGTTGATGCGCTCTATGAGAATATTGTCTATCTCTCCTCCGTCGACACTCTCCAAGGCGATGGCAGAGCGGAACGTGTCGCTGATCTTGATATCATGGATATGTATATTCCGGAAATTACCGTATGAGGCCGTCCCGAACTTGATAGCTGAGGCACTGCTGCGGATGTCACAATCAGCAATCTCTATATCCTCGTTCAGTTCTTCCGGGTGATGTGATTTCAGGCAGATGCCATCATCGGCGGCATCAATCCAACATCTGTTAATAAATACCTGTTGACAACCTGTCAGGTCAATACCGTCATTATTCCAGTAAGCACGATTCCATAAACGGATATCCTGAATGGCCAATTGTCTGCATTTGTTGAATACCAATCCCCATTCAGCACTACTCTGGAAATGTAGTCCTTCTACAGAAATGTCTTCACAACCAAGAAAGAAAAGCAGTTTCGGACGGTTATTGGGACGCAGACGACGGTAGTTGTAGTTGGGGTCGGGCATCTCCCCGGTATGATGCAGACTGTCTATGTTTAATGCCAATTGCAGTCCTTGACCGTCGATACACCCCTTGCCACTTAATTTAATACCATGGACATGGTTGGCATAGAGAAGAGCGCTGCCGTTGTCGATATCCGGTGTCTTTCCCACTCCCGATGCTGATGCGGTAATATAATGTCGGGGGTCTGTACTTCCTTTCAGTACGGCTCCTTCTTCCAGATATAGTTCTACACCGGATCGCATGACAAGAGTACCTGTAAGATATTCGCCTGATTCAAATGTCAGTCGGCCGCCACCCGACTTACCGATACGGTCGATTGCATTCTGTAACTGTTGTGTGCAAAGAGTCTTCCCATCGCTGGGAATCTTCATTTCTGTTGTGTTTAGGTTTAGTGCCAATGTTTGCAGCAATCCTATGGAAAAGAGAATAAATGTTGTTCTCAGACGAAATCTTCTTTGGCTCATGGTGTTATTGTTTGATTTGCTTTTTGTTTTTCTATACGTTCACGGATATAATCAGTAAGGACACGTACTGAGTCGGCATTGGCATGCAGACGGTCAAAACGTGTTCCGAAAGGCCCCATGGTCAGTGGTCGACAATCATTATCCTGATGCACCACACAATGAAGGACGAAGAAGTTGACACCGGCATCACATACCTTGTCAATATCATCTTTAAAACTACTCAGGGTAGCGGGAATGTCTGCATCACCGGGATAGGCTGTGCCAAACTCACAACCGATTATACGTCTGCCGGCAGCATGACCATAACGGGATACGAACATCGGGCGCTCGATAGATCCGTAATGACACCTTGCCCAATACTCACTCATGGGAAGATCAAGCGACATGCCGTATTGCTCTCGGTCGAAATCACCATTTCCGTAGGGTTCTCCTGCCAATAGCAAACCGTAGGAGTTGACCATCTCTTTCAGAGGATAGAGATATTCCTGCATAAAAAGACGATTCTTCGTCCCTGTCTGTTTGCCTATTCCTCCGGTATAGAAGTCTTTCCCTTCGCCATTCTGGATATAGTCAACACCCAGCGACTCTGTCCAATCTTGTCTGCCGGCTTCCCAACTGTCTACAACGATCCAGCGTAACGTGTTTCCGCAATATTCCTTCAGTTCTTCAAGCAAAGGAATGAGAAAGCGCTGGAGATGAGCCTCCACGCCTTTTCTCGACAGTTTGTCAACCTCTAATCCTAATCCGGATTCCGGGGCTGCCGTTACCATCTGACCGTTCGTGGTATACCCCACACGGCGATAGGTGGTGCCAGAACCCTCTGCCGTCAGAATCTCTATCCGGTCGAGGTTCGTTCCCCGATTACTGGTCAGCCGAATATAACGGCATGGTGTCGCGTGACATTTGAAGTAGATGGGAATATCATGCGCTTTTAGTGCAACACCTGATGCTTTCCCTATCTCTGTCCATTGATGACCGTCTTTACTGACCTCAACAGTTAACTGCGGGGCGTAGTCGCGGGGGCCGTCAAAGGGATCCAATGGCTTTTCTCTTTCTCCACGCCAAAGGTTAAATCCAGTCAACGGTTTTGTTTTTTTCAATGTTATGGTGATGGATCCTTCTTTATTCAGTCGTTTGTTGATATCATGCATCTCGTCGGCGCATGTCGTTTTAAACGTAGCGATATCACGATAGAAGCCCATCTTATGCTTGGGAACGGGCGGTGTCTTCTTTGATGATACGCTCCATGTGAGTTGTTTCATCGATTCCTCCGGCTTGATCCATGGACCGCCAGTCGCTGTATATCCGGGCGCATTGTGAAGTCCTAATACGATACCCAGTCTTTTCGCTTCCTTACAAGCATGTCTTACGGCGTCAATCCACTCCTTAGAACCATAGTCCACGGGGCCACGCTCTACTCCTATCCAGGTGTCAAAGATAAAAGCCGACTCTATGCCGACCGCTTTCATATACTCTAAATCCTTGGTAATGCCCTCTCTAGAAATATTGCCGTTCATCCATTCCCAGTAACAGCCGGTTACCGGGTGCGCACTTAATGAAGTGACAGACAGACTAAGTATTATAAACAGGAATACCTTTTGCATATATGACGGCTCTTATTTATTAAACGAAAAATGCTGTTGTTTATTTTCTTTACAGACAGGCAATGGTATTTGTCTATGAATAAAAAAACCGGAGGTTTCGCAACTCCGGCTTTTAACAACCTACAATAAACTACTAACCAAATGAATGTCAATCAAAACCAAATCTATGAACATGTCTAAATAATATACGGATAAATCATTTAATATACGCATATTTTTTCATGATCTGATTCCTTTCTCAATTATTTTATGTACATTTGCTGTCGATTTAATAATGGTTTTGTATGAAGAATAATAAACTGTTTATCATGGTGGTTTGCCTCTGCCTGGCATTGACCGCTTGTAATCAACAAAAGGTGTCTGAAACGAATAATAAAGAAAAGAAGATGGAGAATTGGAAAAAGGTATTAGAAGAGAAACTCCCCCTGTTGGGACATCGTAACTGGATCGTGGTGACCGATATGGCTTATCCCCTGCAGTCGCATGATGGTATTACCACCGTATTCGCACAAGAAGACTATGGTCAGGTGGTGCGGCAGGTGTCTGAAATGATCAAGTCGGCACCCCATGTGTTTGCCCATACCTATTTAGATAAGGAACAGGAGAAACTCTCGGAAGATTTAGTCAAGGGGTGGGATGCTTACAGAGATCAGCTTGGGAAAGCACTCAACCTTAACGAGGTGCAATATCTTCCGCATGAGGATCTTATCCGTAAGCTCGATGAGGTGAGCAGTCTTTTTGAGGTTGTTATCATCAAGACCCCATTGACGATACCCTATACAACTGCTTTCTTCGAGCTCGACTGCCAGTATTGGGATGCGGAGCGTGAGGCTACACTAAGAAAATAAGATATAGAAAAATAAAATACTTAACGAGACTTTTTATCATGAGAAATAGCAGATTATTCTCTTTTGCCCTCCTGCTCATGGCCATCATGGCAGGATGCCAGTCGAAGAATAAAGGTATTACCGAGGCGGTGCCCCAAGAACCCGATTATAAGGATACAACCCAGTGGTATATCACTGACAGGGGAGGGGCGGCCGACATCTTTTATATTATCTCCACCGAGACGGGTGACTATACCTTAGCCGATGGCATGACCTACCACCATGCAGATACCTATAAGGACAGTCTGCGGGCACCGCTATACGGTGAGATGCTGGGCGTGGATACACTGGTAAGCGGCAAACTCAATTACTACTCACCTTATTACCGTCAGTGTTCGCTGCAATCGTTCCAAGATACCACAACGATCAAGGATCGGATGGCCATCGCCCTGTCGGATGTGCGTAAGGCTTTCGCTTATTATCTGCAGCATTATAATCAGGATCGGCCGTTTATCCTGGCTGGATTCAGTCAGGGTGCCCATATCATGCTGGAGTTGATGAAGGAGATGGACCAGAAGACGTATGAGCGGATGGTGGCTGCCTATGCCATCGGTGTCGCCATCGACCAGCAGACAATAGATGACTGTCCGTATATCAAGGCTGCCCAGGGAGCGGATGATACGGGCGTGACCATCTGCTATAACTCTGCACGTGATGCCGGTGCCTCTCTGTGGGGAAAGAGTGCCGTGGCCATCAACCCCCTCAACTGGAAGACAGATGAGACACCGGCGCAGTTGATTACCGAGCCATCGCCCCTCTTACCTGTCAATGAACAGCAGAAAGACACGATGACGGTGCATCTCGATACAGCCTCCTCACTCCTGTTTGTTGAAGGGTATGACTGTAACGATTATATGATGCCGCTGATCGGCAAGGAGGGTAATTATCACTCTCGTGAGATCTGGTTGTACAGGGATTATCTGCGGGAGAATATGACCTTGCGAGTGAAAGCATTCTTATCGAAGAAATAAGTCAACTGCAAATAAATCATAGTAACTCAACTTTCGGAAGTAAGCTAAATCACTGATACTTAGTCGCCTACGGCGAGAAATCTTTCAAATCTATACAAATCAAACAAATCTATTTTGAAAGATTTGAAAAGAT
>OCTW011608277.1_pt1 | contig 29610 bp, 22 predicted proteins | sample 1539671 | NCBI WGS metagenome assembly OCTW01 (sample SAMN02144230, study PRJEB22623) | gut metagenome | biome: sheep rumen | host: Ovis aries | place: New Zealand | reverse complement strand
GATGCGGCCATCTATAAAGTTGGAGGCATCTACCATTCGATGGTCTTCAAATGTGATAAAGCCATCCGATGGTGTTTCAATGCCAAAGACGTTTGTGAGCAAGTCAATCCAGAAGGGTTGCGACTCACCCCTCTCATATCCTCTGCCTTTCCACCGCTCTGCAAATTCAGCTGCAGCCATAGCTATTTGTTTTTCTGTTTTCATATCGCTTGCCTTAGGGTTCCATATTACACTTATTTTCGGCTACAAATTTACTCAATTGTATTGAGTATTTGGCAGAAATAGTACAAAAAATGCTAAAATCGAGAAGATTTAATGAAATAATCATAACTCATGCAAATATTTTTGCGTCAGTATTACTTAAATATGCCGCAAATATACTAAATAGCATTGACTCAAGCGAATATTTTTGCGTGAGTTGGACCAATTTTTAATTATTTTTATCGCTATATACCCTAAAGCAGAGCAATTTTTCCCATATAAAAAATTTCTTTGAAAAAACAGAACGCGCTCGGCAACACTTTCGTCACCGAGCGCGTTTTTTAGATTATCTGTGCAAATCAATGCAAACTGATCGTAAAATAAACGTAAAGTCAGCTCTATCCGTACAATCACTCTGTGCACGATGAGATGAAGTCCACCTCTACTATGCGGAGCTCGCTCTTAGGAGCATCGCCCCCCTTCGCCTTGAAAAGGTCGAGCTCGCCAGCGGCAGGCTCAGCCACCTCCACTATGCCACTGAAGGCATCGCTGTCCTTGCCGGCACCCTTCAGACGGATGGTTATCTCGTTGGTCTTTACAGACTTTGTAGGTATCAGATGAATGTAACCCAGACTGCGAGGTGTCTCTCCGCTCCATATCAGTTGCTTGCCTGCATATATCTCTATAGGATAGCTGCGCAGACGCCAGCCGGTGAGCTTCATGCAGATGTCGCTCAGCACAGCCTTCTCTGCCAGCTTGTAGGTTATCCATGCGGTGGACAGCCTGCCGTCGTTGCGCCACTCAGACAGCTCGTTGTCGTCATAGCTGCGCATGGCGTTTGCGGTGTCATAGCCAGCCTTGGCAGACTTTATCTCTATGCCGCGGACCTTCTCGGTGTAAGACGGTGCCAGCGGTGTCTCGCCACGGTTGAGGCTTCCCTTCAGGGTCATGGCAGGCAGATAGCTCGCTGCATCAACAGCAGAGGTGGAGAGCTCTATGGTGGCAGGCTCCATGCCCTCTGCAGAGGCGGTGAGGCGTATGGTGCCAGCGTTTGTGGTACTGCGCACCAGTACGCGGTTAACGCCACACTCTACAGGCAGCAGCGTAGAACCTACATAGTTGTCTGATGTATTCTTAGTGTCGGAGGAGTCGAGCAGTCCGTCTCGCTTTGTGCTGTCAGTCTGGTGCGTCTCCTTATTGTTGCGTGTGCCTATGCCGCCTATCCACTGTCCCTCGCCACTGAGGCTGAACTGTATCATACGGTCGTCGAGCGGACAACGGCGACCTTTCTCGTCAACCACCTCTACCTGTAGCAGTGCCATGTCGGCACCGTCGGCCTTCATGCCTTCGGGGTTCTCAATGGCGGTGAGTTTGAGGTGATGTGGCTTGCCTGCTGTCTCAAGGGTATATTCCGATGTCTTCACGCCGTTGGTATAGCCCACGGCAGTGAGCGTGCCCGGCTCATACGGTATGCCCTCGAAGGTGTGCAGGTAGTGATAGCTGCGCTGTCCCTTGCCGAGCGACTTACCGTTGAGGAATAGCTCCACCTCGTCGGCAGTGGAAACAACATACTTCGTAAGTTTTGAGTTTTGAGTTATGAGTTTTGAGTTGCCTTCATCCTTCACCTCTTCATCTTTCAAACCTTCAACCTTCAAACCTTCATCTTTATTCCAATCATAGTTCCAGTGTCCAACGATATAGGTCTGTTCCTTCTCGTCGTCCACCCATCCGCTCCACATCACCTGGTGTGCGAAGAAGGCATCCTTAGGTATGCGCATGGCATCGGTCACGCCGCTCATGCGGTAGTTTGACTCGCCGCGGTGGTGGGTGTTGGTGTCAGAGAACACTATCTTCACTCCGCCTGACGATACCCTGGTGCCTGTGCCCGGGCGCTCCAACCAGTAGTCATACCAGCGGCGCACCATCTCCACGGCAAACTGGTCCATGTTGTGGTTGTAGTCTGTGGCAGGCTTGCCACGATACAACGGACCGTCACCCTCCTTGTGGAATGGATAGCTGTATTCATCCCAATACTTACGCAGCCCCTCGTCGCGACAATACTCCATGGCCCACATAGGGTGCTTCTTTGACTTGTTGATGTAGAGCATCTCGCCGCCATACTCTGCTTCGTTGATGTCGAGCATCTCGCGGCTGCCTATGGCACGTCCGCCGTGTGGGTCGTACTTATCGCGTATGGCCTTCATCTCAAGCATGTGCTCGCGGCTGATGCTCTCGTTGCCACACTCATAGAAGAGTATGCTGGGGTTGTTGCGGTTGTATATTATGGCATCGCGCATCAGTTCGGTGCGCTGTGCCCATCGTGGTCCTTCCACGTCTTTCTCTGCATCGCCGGCAGGCATAGCCTGAATGAGTCCCACGCGGTCACATGACTCTATGTCCTGCTTCCAAGGTGTGACGTGCATCCAGCGCACGAGGTTGCCGCCCGACTTCACCATAAGGTCGTTGCTGTAGTCGCTGAGCCATGCCGGCACAGAGATACCCACGCCGGGCCACTCGTTGCTGGTGCGCTGTGCATAGCCGTGCATCATCAGTACGCGGTCGTTAAGCCATATCTTGCCCTCGCCAAACTTAGTCTTACGGAAGCCTGTGCGGATAGCCGTACAGTCGGTTTCGGTGCCGTCCTCTTGCTTCAGGTATGTCTTAACCGTATAGAGGTAGCCGTAGCCCCATGACCAGAAGTGCAGTCCCTCTGCCGCCTTGCTTGCGCTCAGCGTGGTGGTCTCGCCGGCAGGGATAGTCACCTTGCTGCCCTCAGCCACGGCAATGACATTGCCCTCGGCATCTATGACCTGCGCACACAATGATACGGTGCGCTCCCTTGAGTCCTCGTTTCTTACCTGCGACTCCACGTTTATCACAGCCTTCTTGCCAGCCACGTCATAGTCGGTGGCATAGACATAGGTGCCTGTGGTGCCGAGGTTGCTGTAGAGGGGCAGGGTCTGATACAGTTTCCCTGTTATGTGCAGATACACATTCTTGGGTATGCCGCCATAGTTAGCGTTGAAGTTACGGTCGTTCCACTGGTAACGGCTGTTGTGCTTGCGAGAGCGGTAAGTCCAGCTGTTGTCGCAGCGCACGGCAATGATGTTCTCGCCTTCCTTGATGTATGGCGTAAGGTCAAAGCCGCATGCCATCACACCGTTCTCACTGTAGCCCAGGGGGTGGCCGTTGAGGTAGAAGTCGGCACCCTGGCGTACGCCCTCGAACTCTATAAAGTATTTCTTGTTGGGATTAGAGACATTGAAGGTCTTCCTGTACCATACTATCGTGTCGGTAAGGTCAACGATGTCCTTACGGAAGGCCTCGTCGCCGTTGAAGGCATAGGGCAGGGTTACCTGCTGCCACTGGCTGTCGTCAAACTGTGGCTGGCTGGCCTCTGTGTCATCACCTACATGCAGTCGCCATGCAGAGTTGAAGTTCTGTTTGCTTCTGTCTGCCGCGCTGATGGTGACGCACAGTGTCATAGATAGCAGGAAAAATAAGGTTAGTCCTAAATGTCTCATGTGTTGCAAATCGTTTTATTGTTTTGTGATTGCAAAGTTACTTATAATTTGCTTGAGGGAAAAGGAAAATAATACAAAAAATTGCATTATTGTCCGTGAGGGTAGGGAAAATCTTGTATTGCGAGGGGAGAGTGTTTCTTGTGAAAAAGCGTTTCAGAGTAATATTAAAGCGTAAAAAAAAGTAAAAAGGCGGTTGTTGGTAGAATGAAATAAAGAGAAAGCGGTGTTTCGTAAAGTTAAACATTTGTCTGTCATGGCCAAAATAATTATTTTTGCCGTGGAAAACTAATCAACAGACATTGATATACATATTATGAAGAAGAAACCTTTATTAATGATTGCCGTGGCTGTTATGCTTACAGCCTGTAACAGTGATGACTTTACTGGATTTGAGACGGCAGGCGTCAGCGGTTCTGCAACGGTAAGCGGAGGCAGCGCCACACTCAGTGAGACGGGTACGACGGATATTGCTACCTTTGATATCGTTACTGACGCTACTCCCCTTGCAAGCGAGACAGAGGTGGTGGATGCCACGAATGAGGATTTCGTTGAGAGTATGCTGGCAGAGGAGACTGACGGACTGAAGACGCTGACGATAACATATAACGGCAGCACGGCGGAGTGGACATACTGCAAGAAAAGCGGCGTAGTGATAGCTACCCAGGCAACAGCAGGCAATAGCTATGAGGATGAAGACGTGGCAATAAGTGTGTCAGGAGCGCATGTTACAGTCAACGCTGCAAAGAAGATAGACTACATATTGCAGGGAACGTCAACGGATGGTAACTTTAAGCTCTACAGTGAGAAGAAGTTTATACTGGACCTCAACGGACTGACGCTGGCAAACAAGAGCGGCGCTGCGATAAACATACAGAAGGGCAGCGACGGAGATAAGCGTTGCTATCTGCGTGTGAAGGATGGTACGGCAAACACGCTGAGTGACGGCGCTACATACGTTACCACTGACGGCGAGGATGAGAAGGGCGTGATATTCTCTGAGGGTAAGCTGCTCATAAGCGGCACGGGTACGCTCAGCGTGAAGGCAAACGGTAAGCACGGCATAGTGAGTGATGACTATGTGTATCTGCATGCGGGCACTAACACCGACATACGTCCGGCTGCCGGCTGCCACGGCATAAAGGCCAATGACGCTGTGTATATAGCCGGCGGTGTGCATAACATAATATGCTCTGGTGACGCGCCGAAGGGTGTGACAGCAGACTCGCTGGTGTGTGTGACAGGTGGACGCACTACTATAATAAACAGCGGAAAGGCTGTATATGACAGTGAGGAGCAGGACTACAGCCAACCGTCGTGTGTGAAGTCTGACAGTATAGTATATGTGAAGGGCGGCGAGTTGCTTTGTAAGGCTACAGGCAATGGCGGCAAGGGAATACGTGCTGCACGAATATATACCCAGGATGGTGGCACGGTGAAGATTATCACCACGGGACAGACTGTAGGCAGCAGCTCAAGCGGTATGGGACGCACCATGGCGAGCAGCAGTGATGCTGAGCCGAAGGGACTGCACGTAGGTAAGAAGAGTGACACCACAGGTCAACTGACCGTCAACGGCGGCAAGTTGATAGTGCGCTGTACCGGTGGTGAGGGCGCTGAGGGTATAGAGAGCAAGAACTGGATAGTAATCAACGGCGGTCAGGTGGAGAGCTATTGCTATGATGACGCGATAAACGCTGCCAAGTCATTGACCATCAACGGTGGCTATGTATATGGCAACGGTACAAACAATGACGGCATAGACTCTAACGGTAACTTGACCATCAACGGTGGCGTGGTAGTAGGTTGCGGAGCATCACAGCCGGAGGACGGCATTGACTGTGACCAGAATACCTTAGCCATAAAAGGCGGCATAGTAGTAGGCATAGGTGGCAGCACCAGCACGCCTACATCGAATTACTGCACGCAGCCGTCGCTGGTAACCAGCACGTCGCTCACGTCGGGTGCGGTGCTCGTACTGCAGAAAAGCGACGGCACCAATGTGGCGGCGCTGAAAGTCCCGTCGCGTTATAACGGCACGTACACAGTGCTGATTTCTGCTCCCGGACTGGCTGTAGGCAATACATACAGCGTTGTCGGCGGTGCTACGATAAGCGGTACGTCATTCCAGGGCGTGGTGTATGACGCATTGAGTGTCAGCGGCGGCTCGGCATCATACAGCTATACGCAAAGCAGTATGGTAGTAGGCGGAGGCAGCAGCATGGGTGGCGGAAGACCTTTCTGATGCTGGATAGAAATAAAAGACAGGGCAGTATGCATTATTACGCATACTGCCCTGTGTCTTTTATGTCTGGGAAAAGGAAAAAGGAAGGAGATAATTTTGTGGAATGGATGAAAAATAGTAACTTTACAATGAAATAAGACTGAAGGTCTAATGGAATAATGTATAATAAAAAAGGTATAATGAGGAATAAATGGATTGTTACATTATTGCTCCTTTGTGTGGCAATATGTGTGAAGGCAAAGACAAAGGAGTATAATGTGATGGATTATGATGCCGTGGCAGATGGTAAGACTTTGACTCACGGAAGCATAAATCGTGCCATAGAGGCTGCTGCCGGTAACGGCGGCGGCAGGGTGGTGGTGCCGCGTGGAGAATATCTGTGTGGTAGCATAAGGATGAAGTCGGGTGTAGAACTGCATCTGGCGGACGGTGCGAAGATAATAGCAGCATCGGAGTCTATGCATGCCTATGACGCAAGGGAACCATGGGAGGGGCCTCAGTATCAGGATGGCGGTCATACCTTTTTCCATAACTCTCTGATATGGGCAGACGGTGAACATGACATAGCCGTGACGGGAAAAGGGTTTATAGATGGAGTCGGTCTGACAAAGAAAGACAAGGAGAAGGCTGGCATAGTGCAGGGCGGCGGTGTGGACACAGGCGACAAGAGCATAGCCTTTAAGTTGTGCAAGAATGTGAAGATAAGCGATGTGACCATATATCGTGGCGGCCATTTCGCCATAATAGTGACGGGATGTGAGAATACGCTGATTGAAGGTATAACGGTGGATACGAATCGTGACGGTGTGGATATAGACTGTTGCAAGAGGTTGGTGATACGTAATTCTGTTGTCAATACCTCGCATGATGATGCCATAGTGCTAAAGAGCTCGTATGCGTTGAAAAAGGTGGTGCCGTGTGAGGATGTAACAGTGGAGAACTGTACTGTCACAGGCTATAAGTGTGGCACATACCTTGACGGAACGAAGATACCCGAGCCCGTAGGCTGGGTATGTGGACGCATAAAGCTCGGTACGGAGAGTAATGGCGGCTATCGTAATATAAAGATAAAGAATTGTCGTGGTGAGTATAGCAGCGGACTGGCCTTTGAGAGCGTGGACCAAGGACTGATGGAGAATGTGAGGGTTGACGGTATGTTTATAGACCACACCCATCATTATCCTATATACATAACCACTGGATGCAGGAACAGAGGACCAGAAGAGCGTGCGGATATATCTACTGGCAGAGACATAAAGATAAAGAATGTGACGTGCCTTAATGCAGATTCCATTGCGGGGATAATAATAACAGGTATGCCAGGCACACCGCTGGAGAATATAAGCATAAGCAAAGTGCGTGTGGAGTATGCCGGTGGTGGGCGCCCGGAGCATGTGAGTAGAGAGTACCGTGAGCAGGGAACGAACTACCCGGAGCCTAAGTTTGCGGGCTTTACTCCGTCATACGGCGTGTATGCGCGTCACGTACGTGGATTGAAATTGAGTAATCTGACGTTTACCACAAAACGTCCTGACGCTCGTCCGATGATAATGCTGGATGATGTGGAGGACTATAGCATAAGGAATGTGAACGGACCGGGGGAGAGGCTTGTAATAAAATAATGACAGAGAGGATAGGATGATGCGAAAGAAGGTGTTTCAAGTGATGATAATTCTGTGTGTGGGTGTGTTAAGCGTGTGTGCACAGAAGAAGGTGGCTCAGCCTCCGCGGGTTCCCGGCATGGACTATGGTACGGAGTGTGACATGCCTTTGTTTTATCAGCAGTTGAAGGCGGAGCTGACATGGCCTTGGAGTTGGCAGAACAAGCAACGCAATATGTCATTTAAGAAATGGCGTAAGAAAGCGCGCGAGGAAGTGTTCAAGACTATGCAGATGGCTCCTCCGGCACCTGAGGACTATGGCTATGAGGTGACTGGCAGGGAGCAGCGCGACGGTTATGAGGCTCTGAAGATAAAATTTAATATAAACAAATGGGAGAGGGTAACGGCGTATCTGCTTGTGCCAGACAAGAAGAAGGAGGGGGGACTGCCCGCCTTGCTGATGCTGCATGACCATGGTGCTCATTTCTCCATAGGCAAGGAGAAGATGGTGAGGCCCTTTGGCGTGGACTCGCTGGTGGTGGCTGATGCAGAGGATTGGGTACAACGTTGTTACGATGGCAGGTATGTAGGCGATGAGTTTGCGCGTGCCGGCTATGTGGTGCTTAGCACTGATGCTCTGTTCTGGGGCGACCGTGGCAGGAAGGAGGGCGTGAGGTATGACTCCCAGCAGGCACTGTCAGCCAATTTGCTCCAGATGGGAACGTCGTGGGGGGCATGGATAACATGGGACGATATACGTTCGGCGGAGTTTCTTGCTCATCTGCCTATGGTGGATGGGGAAAGGATTGGCTGTGTGGGATTTTCCATGGGTGCCTACCGCTCTTGGATGGCTGCTGCCCTCAGTGATGTTATCAAGGCAAGTGTGTCTGTGTGCTGGATGAATGATACGGAACACCTTATGTCTTTGACTAATAACCAAAATAAGGGAGGTTCGGCGTACTCTATGCTTGTACCAGGCTTGCGTAACCTGATGGATTATGCTGATGTGGCCGCACTGGCTTGTCCTAAGCCAACATTGTTCTTTAACGGCTCACGCGACAAGTTGTTTCCTGTTGAGGGTGTAGAGAATGCCTACGCAAAGATGCGTGAGGTGTGGAAGCAGCAGAAGGCTGACGGAAACTTTGTCACGAAGATATGGGATGAGAAGCATTTCTTTAACCGGCAGATGCAGCAGGAAGCGAAAGAGTTTCTTGACACAGCGTTAGGGGGAGGTCAGTGAGTCTTGAGTTCCATTCTCAGGACCATTGGCAGGTGGTCACTTACGCCACCGTGATATTGCGGTCCGAGGAAGGAGCGGAATGGTTTCTTGCCTCCGTATGTCTTGTCGTCCTCCAGCAGGTGTGGATTGTCAAGGATATAGCAGTGTGTGGTGCATCGTAACAGGGTGGGGGAGAGAATGATATGGTCAAGGCTTTCCCATTGGCCTTGATATTTGTATGTGCCGCATGCTCCTGTCTGCTCATAGTTGATGCCCTTGACTTGCTCTGACACTTCTTGTAGCCCAGAATGGCACATCATGCGTATGGACTTGTCTTGCGAATAGTCGTTGAAGTCGCCGGCTATGATGATGGCGGCATGGGGCGAAGAGGTTAGAATAGAGTCAACAACGGCGTTGACGGCCTCTGCCACCAGCAGTCGGCGTTGTTCGGATGCCTGTTTGCCGTTGGTGCGGCTGGGAGCATGGAGGGAGAATATATGCAGTGTGTCTTTGTTGCGTGTAGTGCCGCATACATACAGCACGTCACGAGTGGGGCGACCGTTGTTGTCGGTGTCTATGCGGATGGCATTGTGTGTGAGTACTTTGAAGGTTAGGGGATTATAGAGCAGTGCTACATCCACGCCACGCCTGTCGGGAGAGTCTGTCATGACATAGTTGTATGATGCCCCTTTCAGTGCGGCGCGCCTTGTGAGCATCAGCATGGTGCTGTCGTTCTCTATCTCACACAAGGTTACAACGTCGGGAAGGTGATAGGGATGCCGCAACCCATCGTCAAGAGCCTGAGGCCATTCGCCACATTGCTGAATGGCACGGCTGATGTCATTCGCCTTCTTCCAGTAACGGGAGAATGTCCAGTGGTGGTCTCCGTCGGGCAGGAACTCTTTGTCTTGCTTAAGGGTATCGTGACGGCAGTCAAAGAAATTCTCGCAGTTGTATTCTGCGAAAATGAATTGTATGTTTCTCTTCGCCTTGGCTGGTACCAGCAGCAGAAGGGAGAGTAAGACGATATGTAATATCCTGGCAATAGTCAATCAGTAAGGTTGGTTATTGCACCTCAAGTAAAACGGTCTCTATGTTTGCGCGTTTCAGCAGTTTTAGACCGTCGTCAAGACGGTATGTCTCGGCATATACCACACGTTTTATGCCCGACTGTATTATCAGTTTGGCACACTCAATACATGGTGCCGCAGTGACATACAGTGTGGCTCCGTCGCTGTTGTTGTTGCTTCGTGCAAGTTTGGTGATAGCGTTAGCCTCGGCATGTAGTACGTAGGGGAAGGAGACATTGTTTTCTTCGCATACGTTCTCAAATCCACTGGGGGTACCGTTGTAGCCGTCGCTTATAATCATGTGGTCTTTTACCACGAGTGCTCCCACCTGTCTTCTCTTGCAATAACTGTTTTCTGCCCAGATGCGCGCCATGCGCAGGTATTTAGAGTCTAATGATTTCTGCTTGTCCTCCATTTTGGAATTATGCATTATGCATTATGAATTTTCTTTATTCCGTTTCTCTCAAGCAATGCGTCAATGGTGGGCTCGCTACCCTTGAAACGCTTATAAAGTGTCATAGGATGCTCGGTGCCGCCTTTAGACAATATGCAGTCACGGAAACGCTGTGCTGTGGCAGTATTGAATATACCTTCTTTCTTGAATACGGCAAAAGCGTCGGCGTCAAGCACCTCTGCCCACTTATAGCTGTAGTAACCGGCAGCATAGCCTCCAGCCATGATGTGTGAGAACTGTACGGTCATGCAGGTGTCGGGCAACTGCTTGCCTATGATGGCTTTCTCCCATGCTTTCTTCTCAAAGGTGATGATGTCCTCGTTGAACTCGTCTTTCTTTGTGTAATATGCCATGTCTAACAGTCCGAGGCTTACTTGCCTGAGGCAGCCTGACGCAACATTATAGTTGCGACCTGCTATTAGACGGTCTATCAACTCGTCGGGCATAGGCTCACCTGTCTTGTAGTGGAATGCGAAGGTATGAAGGAACTCCTTCTCAAGTGAGAAGTTCTCCATGAACTGTGATGGCAACTCTACGAAGTCCCACCATACGCTTGTGCCTGAGAGTGCCTCGAAGCGTGTGTTAGCAAACATACCGTGCAGTGAGTGGCCGAACTCATGGAGGAATGTCTCCACCTCACCCAGAGTGAGCAGTGCGGGCTTTTCTTCTGTAGGTTTGGTAAGGTTCATCACTACGCTGACGTGTGGTCTGATGTTCTCACCCTTCTGACTTATGTATTGGTCTTGGAATGATGTCATCCATGCACCTCCCTGCTTGCCCTCACGAGGATGGAAGTCGGCATAGAACACTGCCAGATATGAACCGTCGCGGTCAAACACCTCATAGGCCTTTACGTCAGGATGATATACAGGGATGTCCTTGTTCTCCTTGAACGTGATGCCATATAGACGGTTAGCCAGTCCGAATACACCGTCAATGACTTTTGACAGCTCCAGGTAAGGACGCAGCATCTCTGAGTCAACGTTGTATTTCTCCAACTGCAGCTTATGGGAATAGAATGCCATGTCCCATGGTTCCAGCTTGAAGTCCTCGCCTTCCATGCGGCGCGCTTTGTCTTTCACTTCCTCATACTCTTTCAGTGCCGTTGGCTTATATGCTTCGATAAGTTTGTCAAGCAGGTCATATACGTTTGCCACGTTGGATGCCATGCGCTTCTTCAATACATAGTCGGCATAGGTGTCAAAGCCTAACAGTTGTGCTACCTCACGGCGTATGTTGACAAGACGTTTGCATATCTCAAGGTTATTGGCATCGTTGTCGTGCGTACATTCAGTATTGCGTGCCATGAAGAACTTATGACGCAGTTCACGGTTCTCAGCATATTGCATGAAAGGTCCGTAGGAGGGAGCGTCAAGAGTGAACACCCAACCTTTCTTCTTGCGCTCTTTCGCTGTCTGTGCGGCAGCCTCGCGCTGGGTGTCTGGCAGTCCGGCAAGGTCTTTCTCGTCAGTGATATGCAGAGAGAAAGCCTTGTTCTCTTTTAGCAGGTTCTGTGAAAACTGCAATGACAGCATACTGCTTTCCTCTGTCAGGGCACGTAGTTTCTCTTTCCCTTTCTCGTCAAGAAGAGCACCAGAGCGAACAAATCCCTCATACACATTGTTCAGCAACATGTCTTCTTCTGGTGTCAGTTCCCTGTGGTTGTCATATACAGCCTTTATACGTTGGAAATACTTCTCGTTGAGCACCACGTCATTCTCGTGCTTTGTCAGCATAGGCTGTATCTTCTGTGCCAAGTCCTCCATGTCGTCATTGGTCTCTGACGATAGCAGGTTGAAGAATACGGTAGATACATTTCCTAAGAGAGAGTAATAGTCCTCATCAAGTTGGTCGTTGATGATGGTATTCTCAAACGTAGGTGGTTCAGGATTGTTTATGATGAGTTCAAGTTCCTCCTTGTCACGGCGTATGCCCTCTATAAAAGCAGGCTCAAAGTGTTCTAACTTAATCTTGTCAAATGGCACGGTTCCGTGCGGTGTGTTGTATTTTTCAAAGAAAGGGTTTGTCATTTCTGTTTTTTATAGATGTACTTTTACGAGGTTGTGAGAAATACTATTCTCTTATTTTATTACAATCTTCTTACCGCCTTTTATGTATATTCCGGCAACAGTAGGCTGACCGTTCAGAGCTCGACCGTCAAGAGTGTAATAGGTGTCCTTGTTGCTGTTGTCAAAGGCTCTTACCTCTTGTATTGCTGTAGCGCCTCCCATAAACTTGAAGGTCACGGTAAAGTCGTCAGCCATGGCAATGTCAGTAATAGGCTTGTCCACGGTGCCAGTGTATGGCTTGTAGCCTGTTATCTCTGTCACGTTCTGCGAACCCGGATAAGGGTCACCAGATTCATGAGTCAGAAATTGTGCCGGGGTCATAAAGTCTGAGCTTGACTCATCTGTTATCAGTGTGTGGTATGAGCTTGGCAGGTAACCATCAGCTGTGAGCACGGTTATGCCGGGTGAACCAGCTGTGTTGTTTACTTTGTTTACTACTCCTGAAGCGTTAAAGGAAATGAAAGTGTTAGGATTATAGTTTACATGTGTTACGAGCAAGCCTCTGCCACACAGGTGTTGGTGCCATGTCTCTGTCAAAGAATCGGCAGACAGGGCTTCCAATATCCAATACTCATTGCCCGTAGGGTCATTGTCGTTGAGTATCTTGTAAGCCTTGCCGCCGTGTAACAGAGGTTTCATCGTTACATCGGCAGGCTTGCTTAGTGTGTCAATCTTAGTCCATCCCATCAGTTCCCTCTCAAATGCAGTGTAGAGAGGAGGCCAGTTGGTGAGCCCGCTGTTGAGGCCGTTGTCCATCAGGTCCCAGTCCTCCATCGACTGATTGTCAAACTTGGAAAAGTCATATGTGGGGGTACCGTTATTATATACATACCATGTGACAGTGGGGTAGAAGTCAGGTAATCCCATGGCATGGCTGAACTCATGGCAAAATACGCCTATACCGTTAATGTAGGGCAATCCTGTTTTTTTGTTAATAACGTCTTCATTTGCCAACAGTTCTGCATTCACACCGAAACGGTAGACTGTTTTCCCGTCGCGTGTAAAGGGATTAAGCATGTAACTGCATTTAGCCCATATCTGTCTCTCGTCACCAGTGACGTTTGCTCCGTAACCGGCATAAAATATATATACTAAGTCAACAAATCCGTCATTGTCCTGGTCATATTCAGAGAAGTCAACGTCATTATCTGCCAATGAGCATACGGCAGGGACAAAGAGGTCCATTCTGTCGCTGTGTCCTGTTCCGTAGTAGGTCATGTTGTTAGGCAACGTGTATGGTCCGTACACGTCAAACTCAGGCTCAAACTGTCCGTCGCTGCTTGCCTTGAAATATTCTCTGGCTGAGCTGTAGCTGTAGTATAAAGAATTGCGGGTAATGATAGTCTCCGTGCCCGAGGTATAGCTCTTGGAATTTGTGTTACGCATTCTTGTCTTTGCAGAGCTGTTGAGTATGGAGTCAATGTCGTTCTTCGTATATGTAAACTTGAGGTCGGCAAATTCTGCCATTAATACCAATACTTTCTGCTTGCCAGTGTGAGGGAACAGCTGGTAGCCATATATGCCTTCGTTTTTGTCAGCCTTAAGTGCCGTGATGGCTTTAGCCTGTGCCTGTGCCTGCGCCTGGCTGTATTGCATTATGGTATTGTTCAGCTCGTCAATCTCAGCCTGTGTGGCGACGCGGTAACCAGCATCGTCTTTCTTTATCACTTCTCCGTTTTCGGTGCAGAGATAGTGTACATTCTCATCACCTACGAGATGAATGGTTACAGTGCGTCCGTCCTGTAGTGTTACCTCGCGTCTGAAGTTGGCAGCCTTGGCAGCATGCATAGTAACGCATGTCGCAAGTAATATAAGGGATAGCAGAATTTTTTTCATATACATCTTCTGTTTTTTTGAATCATCAACTTTTAACTCTTCCTGCGTTTGGGATTAGAATCCGGCTTTGAAACCGTCGCGCTCCATCTCAAGTGAAGCCCAGATGAACGGGCCGATACCCTTGGCGTCATTGTCGCGGATAGGCTCTGACATATAGTATTCAAATGAGCCGTCACGGTTTGGACTCTTCTCCGGACCGAGTCCGCTCACTGCACAACAGCGGGTGAGACTGATGGTCTTGTCATCATTCACCTTTATGAAGTGCTTCAGCATATTGTAGTATGCCTTGACACCTTCTGCCTTGAAGTCATATTTCTCTGCGCCGGCAGCCTTTGCCTTCTCACACAGAGGCCATTCCTTGTTGCCTACTGCCCAATTGTCCTTTGTAGGCAGGTAACCCAGTCGGGCACCTTTGAGCAGTGCGTAAGTGAACATAGCCGTAGCGGTTGATTCAAGGTAGTTCTTCGGGTCTTTCACGTCCATCACGTCATACCATACACCGCTCTTCTTGTCCTGATAGTTCAGTACGGCGGTCATTGCCTGCTGCAACATGTCAACCACCTCACCACGACGCTCATAGTTCTCTGGCAGTGCGTCAAGTATCTCTACCATCGCCATTACAAACCATCCCATGGCGCGTGCCCATGTGTGCTGTGACAGTCCTGTCTCCTTGTTTGCCCAGAACATGGTGTGTGTCTCGTCCCATGCGTGCTTCCACAAACCTGTCTTCGCGTCGTATGTGCGCTGGAATGTCTTGCCTATCTGGTCAACGGCGTCGTCATAGTATTTCTTTGCAGCCTTCTCGCCCTTCAGCTCTGCAGCAGAAAGAGTATAGAAAGGTAGTCCCATGTATATGCCGTCAAGCCATACCTGCCAGTGGTATATCTCTTTGTGCCACCATACACCTTCCTTCGTGCGTGGCTGCTCCTCCAACTGGCGGAAGAAAGTCTGCAGTGCCTTGTCTGAGCCCTCGTGTGGGAACAAACGGTTTGCTCTGAGGATGAATCGTGCCGGACGGATATTGTCGAGGTTATAAGCCTTAATGTCATAGCCTGTAGTGGTACCGTCAGCCTTAATCATCTGTTCTGGGTAGCGTACCACATAATCCTTGAAGATTGGATTCAGGTATGCCAACCATGTATCGAGAATACCCTCAAGCTCTATGCCCATCACGTATGACCACTTGCCGTTAGGACGCTTTGCTTTGTCTGTGAAGTCAAGGTAAATAGGGTTTGGTACACGCTGCATCTCACTCCATGCCATCCACTCTGAATAGTGCTGGAATGGAGGATCAGAAAGAACCAGCTCGCCATTGATGCGGAGGTTGTCAAAGTGTATGTCGTGACACTTGCCGGTCTTGCGCACCTTCTCCTCCTGCACACCGTTGAAAGTACAGTTCTTTACATTGATATTGTAAATGTTGTCATGGTCCTCCAATCCGTTGAGCAAGATGCCGTAACGTGACTTCTGACAAGTTACGTTCTCCATATACACGTTGCGCACGGTTGGAATAAAGCCACGCTTAGCCTGCTCTCTTGGCTCATATACGAGATTGATGCGCAGTACTGCCTCGCGACACTGTCCTACCTCTATGTTACGCATATATACATTCTCTGTCACACCACCACGACAGGTGTTAGTCTTGATGCGCAACACGCGGTCAAGGTTTGGTGAGTCCATCTTACAGTCCTCGGCGAACACGTTGCGCACGCCTGCTGAAATCTCAGAACCCAATACCACGCCACCGTGGCCATCCTCCATGACGCAACGGCGCACGATGATATTCTGTGAAGGTACGTTAGTACGGCGTCCGTCAGCATTGCGTCCGCTCTTAATAGCTATGCAGTCATCGCCGGTATGGAATATACAGTCTTCTATCAGCACGTCCTCACATGACTCAGGGTCGCAGCCGTCACCGTTAGGACCTTCGTTTATAATCTTTACCTTGCGTACAGTAATGTTCTTAGACAGTGTAGGTGTTATAACCCAGAATGGTGAGCGCAGCATGGTTACACCCTCGATGAGAATGTTCTGGCACTCATAGAAATTCACCAGCTGTGGACGCATGCCGTGGCCTTTGCCGAAGATGCGCTGCTCAACAGGAATGTTATTGTCTGACATCCACAACAGGGTGTTGCGGTTGCTCATCTGGTTGCCAAGTGAGTCCTTGCCAAACTTGTCGCTGCCGAGGTAAGGCATAGCCTGAGACTGTGGGGTGTTCTCGTTGAAACCGAATTTCTTCGCTCCGCACCACTGCCACCATGTCTCGTTCTCGCCATTGCCGTCGAGTGTTCCCTCGCCACTGATAGCTATGTTTTGTGCCTGATAGGCATAGATGCATGCAGAGTAGTTCATAAGGTCAAGACCCTCCCAACGTGTCTTAACCATTGGATAAAGGTCTGGCTCGTATGCGAAGAGAATGGTTGCATCCTTCTCGATGCGCAGGTTTACATTGCTCTGCATACGTATTGCACCTGTGAGATAAGTACCTCCAGATACAACTACCGTACCGCCGCCGGCTTTTGAACAAGTCTCTATAGCTTTGTTTATGGCCTGCTGGTTCTTTGCGGCACTTGCCTTTACGGATGCGCCGTATTTCTTGATGTTGTAAGTCTTATTCTTGAATGTAGGGGCTACAATGCGGCTCTCTATCTGCTTATACAGAGCCTCGTCCCATCCTTCTGTGGCATGGGCGATATTTGTTAAAATAAGGGCACAAAGTGCAAAGAATACTTTTAGATTCAGGTTATGCATAATTTAGTTTGTTATATGTTTAATATGCGAAGTTAATAAAATTGTGGAAAATAGGCAAATATTCTTTTAATTATTATTTCCGTACCGTTCTAAAATGCTTGTTAGTCAGTAAAAAAGAAATGGCAATACGCAGTTTGTTGCGTATTGCCATTTTCTGATTTTGTTATTTCGTTGTTTATGCTTCCTCCGGCTTCATGTTGGTATAGACAGTCTGCACGTCGTCAAACTCCTCGAGCTTCTCAATCATCTTGTCGATAGTAGCGCGCTGCTCCTCGTCCACGTCCTTCAGGTCGTTTGGAATGTAGGTGAACTCACCACCGATTTCCTCAAAGCCCTTCTCCTCAAGGAACTTCTGTATCTGTGCGTATGACTTAGGGTCGCCGTAGATAGAGATTGTGGTCTCCTCCTTTTCCTCGTCAAAGTTCTCGTCAAACTCGTCGTCAACGTTGAGGTCGATGAGCTCAAGAATGAGGTCGTCCATGTCGAGGTCGGCAGGCTTCTTGAATGTGAACACACACTTATGGTCGAAAAGGAAAGAGAGTGAGCCGGTAGTACCGAGGTTGCCGTTAAACTTGTTGAATACTGAACGTACGTCAGCCACGGTACGTGTGGTGTTGTCAGTCAGGGTGTCAACGAAGACGGCGATTCCGTGAGGACCGTATCCCTCGTATGTTACCTCCTTGTAGTCAGACTGGTCCTTACCCATGGCGTTCTTGATAGCACGCTCGATGTTGTCCTTAGGCATGTTCTCACGCTTACATGTAGCGATGATGGAACGCAGTGTAGGGTTGGTGTCTGCGTCAGGACCGCCAGCCTTTACAGCAATAGCAATCTGCTTACCCAGACGTGTGAAAGTTTTTGCCATGTGGCCCCAACGCTTCAACTTGGTGGCCTTACGATATTCAAATGCTCTTCCCATTGGATATATAAGTGAATTATGAATTATGAGACCCACCCCAACCCTCCCTGTGAGGGAGGGAATGTGAGGGAGGAATGAGTTATTAATTATTAATTATTTAATTATGAGTTCTTTTAGTCGGCCTGCGGCCTTGTTAAAAGCGTCGCAAGCGCCGAGCGATGCATTATGCATTAAGCATCATCTCAGTTCACAGTTAAGCTGCTTCTTGAGGTTGTTGATGAGCTTGTTCATGATGGCGTCGATAGCCTTGTCGTTCATCGTCTTCTCGCTGTCCTGTAGCACGAAGTTAACGGCGTAAGACTTCTTGCCCTCCGGCAGGTTCTTGCCTTCATAAACGTCAAACAACTCAACCTGCTTCAGCAACTTCTTCTCTGTCTGACGGGCAATCTGCTCAATCTGTGCGAACTCTACGTTCTTGTCAATGAGCAGTGCAAGGTCACGACTTACAGCAGGATATTTAGGAATCTCAGTGAAGTGTACCTCTGCCTTCTTCACGGCGTTAGTCACCAGTGTCCAGTTGATGTCAGCGAAGAACACCTCACGGTCTATGTCAGCCTGCTTCTGCAGTTTCTTGCTTACTATGCCCAACTCCACAAACACCTTTCCGCCACGGTTCATCATCTTGATGCCGGCAGAGAAGATGTCGTTGTCAGTCTTCTCGCATACAAGCATACCCTGTGGCATGCCGATACGACGCAGGATATTGTCAACATGAGCCTTCAATTCATAGTATGTGCTGTCTTCATCTGCATGAATCCAAGAACCTTCCACGCGCTTACCTGTAATCCACAATCCGAGGTGGCTCTCCTCAGAGTATGCCTTCATAGGGTTCTCGTCGTCTTTCTTCTCGTTGAAGTGCTGATAGCAGTTACCAAACTCAAAGAAGCAGAGGTTCGGCATACGACGGTTAGCATTGCGCATGATGCTCTCCAAACCACCGAACAGCAGTGACTGGCGCATTACGTTAAGGTCGCTTGACAGTGGGTTGACTATCGTTACACACTTGTCGGCAGGGTAAGCCTTCAGGTCAGCGTAGTACGCACCCTTCGTCAGTGAGTTATTGAGAATCTCGTTGAAACCAGCACCCACGAGCTGCTCAGCCACGAGGTTCATCAGTTTGTGACGCTGGTCCTCAAAGTCCTTCACGGTAAGTGTTGACTTCAGCTGTGTAGGTATCTCCACGTTGTTGTAGCCGTAGATACGCAGGATGTCCTCCACTACGTCGCAAGGGCGCTGTACGTCCACACGGTATGCAGGGACAGTGATGTCGAGTCCGTTGGCATCCTCTGCGTTTATCTCTATCTCAAGTGACTTGAGTATGCTCTTTATAGTGTCGTTACCAATCTTCTTGCCGATGAGGTTGTCCACGTATGTGAAGTCAAGGCGCATCTTCGGGTTCTCAATAGGATTAGGATATACATCCTTAATCTCCATAGATACCTTTGCACCAGCCAGTTCCTTACACAGCAGTGCTGCCTGCTTCAGTGCGTATATAATTCCGTTAGGGTCTATGCCACGCTCAAAGCGGAATGAAGCGTCGGTAGAGAGACCATGGCGACGTGCAGACTTACGTATCCATGTAGGGTGGAAATAGGCTGACTCCAGCACTACGTTCTTTGTGGTCTCGTATGTGCCGGAACCCTTACCGCCGAACACACCTGCTATGCACATTGGCTCCTCAGCGTTGCAGATAGCGAGGTCATGCTCACCGAGAGTATGCTCCTCGCCGTCAAGTGTGACGAACTTCTTGCCTGCATTCTGGTCCTTCACGACAATCTTGTTGCCCTTCACCATGTCAGCGTCAAAGCAGTGCATAGGCTGACCATAAGCCATCATGACGTAGTTAGTGATGTCAACGATGTTGTTGATTGGGCGCAGACCTATCACTGTCAGCTTGTTCTTCAGCCATTCAGGTGATTCCTTCACCTCACAGTCGGTAAGGCTCAGGCAGGCATATCTGCGGCAAGCCTCAGTGTTCTGTATCTCAACGTCGATAGGCAGGTCGTTGTTGTCAACCTTGAAGTCGTCGCATGAAGGACGGTGCAGAGAGGTCTGCTTGCCGTTAGCCAGCATCCATGCGTAGAGGTCGCGTGCCACGCCGTAGTGTGACAATGCGTCTGCACGGTTTGCTGTTATGTCAATCTCTATGAGCCAGTCGCTCTCAAGGTTATAGTATTCTGCGGCTGGAGTGCCTACCACGGCATTCTCTGGCAAAACGATGATACCATCGTGGCTTGTGCCAACGCCTATCTCGTCCTCTGCGCATATCATGCCGTTAGACTCTACACCACGCAGCTTTGATTTCTTAATCTTAAACTCCTTGTCGCCATCGTAGAGTACGCAACCGAGGTCTGCCACGATGACCTTCTGTCCTGCAGCCACATTAGGTGCACCACACACAATCTGTGATGGAGCAGCTGCTGTGCCGTCCTCATTCTTCTTGCCCAGGTCCACTGTGCACACGTGCATGTGGTCTGAGTCTGGATGAGGCTCGCAGGTCAGCACTTGTCCTACATAGAGTCCTTTCAGACCACCCTTGATAGTCTGTACTTCTTCCAGAGCGTCAACCTCCAGTCCTGTGCTTGTCAGCGCAGCGCACACCTCCTCGGGTGTAAGGTCGAAGTCAACGTACTCTTTAAGCCATTTGTAAGAAATATTCATAGTTTTTTATTTATATTCGTTCTCGTCCCGAATTACCGAATTTTCCGATTATGATGAAATGCAAAAAATCAAGATAATAAAGTGAAATGTTTTAGAAACGAATTACTTTAATTAGTCTTAATTTCTTTAATTATAATTCGTGAAATCCGTATAATTAGTTTTAATCTGTTGTTAAAGAATAATCATTGTACTCACAGTAATCTGTGGTCGTTCTATTCGTCTCCGTTTTCGCCTAGTCTATTTCTCAAGATTCAGCTTGCCCTCCTCGCAGTGGTACACTATGCCGGGGAAACGCTCCAGCAGCAGCATATTGTGTGTTGTCACTACGACAGCGGTGCCTGTGGCAGCAATGTCGCGGAACAGTCCTACGATGCTCTCGGCGGTCTCAGGGTCAAGATTGCCCGTAGGTTCGTCGGCGAGTATCAGCTTTGGCGAGTTGAGCAGCGCGCGTGCTATGGCGATGCGTTGTTGCTCACCACCAGACAACTCATGTGGCATACGCTCCTCATATCCTGTCATACCTACAGCCTTCATCACCTCGGTGATGCGTTTGTCTATGTCGAACGAGTCCTTCCAGCCTGTGGCTTTTAATACGAACTCAAGATTGCGACGCACGTTGCGATCACCCAGTAGCTTGAAGTCTTGGAACACTATGCCCAACTCGCGTCTGAGGCCTTGTATCTCACTGCGCTTAATGTTGGTCATGTCTCGTCCTAAGACATTCGCTGTGTAGGCGCTGTCTATGTCAAGCTCACCGTAGATGGTGCGCAACAGTGAACTCTTGCCGGAGCCTACCTTACCTATTATATATATAAACTCTCCAGCGTTCACTTTGAAGTCAACGCCGCGCAGCACCATCTCATCATCGTAATGGCTGATGTTTACGTTTTTATAGTTTATAAGCACGTTATTCAAAGTTATGAGTGATGGGTTATGAGTGATGGGTTATGCAGAGTTATGAGTTATGAATTATGAGTTATGAGTTACTTTATCAGCGGACACTCATAATTCATAACTCATCACTCATAACTTACTAGTGTTTCTTCCACCCGGGGTTGTGACGCTCTGCCAACTCGGCAGCCAGGTCCTCAATCCTCAGTCCCTTTGAAGTGAGCAATACGATAAGGTGATAGAGCATGTCAGAACCCTCGTATATCAGTCTGTCGTTAGTGCCGTTGGTAGCCTCGATAACAAGTTCGAGAGCCTCCTCGCCAACTTTCTGCGCCATACGGTTCAGGCCGTCCTTGAAGAGTGATGTGGTGTAAGAGCCCTCTGGCATCTCCTCATGGCGTTTCTCGATAAAGTCTTGCAGTTCACTAAGGAACAAAAGCGGATTTTTTTCTTCCATTTTATATAATGATATTATAATTTGTAACTTACAAAATGCAAAGGTACTTATTTTTTTTTAATTATAAGGTAATTATTCTGAAAAAACTTTGCCATTTACCTAATATGGTGTCTCATGGCAAAATGAAACTTGTCATTTTGCATGGTGTCATGACAGCTATTTGCTTATAACATAATTGCCATGAGTTGTTCATAAACTAATCCTTAATACCTAAAAATGGGGATAAGTAAAAACCCTCTTTTTTAGGTATTGCCGGAGTAGAAGGAAAGAGCTAACTTTGCATCGTAATTAGATAAAACAATAATACAAACACAAATAAAGACAGAAGAAAGATGAAAAAGACAATCGTAGTATTTGGCAGTTCCACAGGAACTTGTGAGGGCATAGCCGGAGATATCGCGGCAAAGCTTGGCGCTGAGGCGGTTAACGTGTCAGACCTCACCGCTGATGTTATTGCAGAGAATGAGAACCTTATCCTCGGCACTTCTACATGGGGCGCCGGCGAGGTGCAGGATGACTGGTATGACGGACTGAAGACGCTCAAGGCAGCAGACCTCAGTGGCAAGACTGTGGCACTCTTCGGATGTGGTGACTCTGCCTCTTATTCTGACACCTTCTGCGGCGGTATGGCAGAGATATATAACGCTGTAAAGCAGGCTGGCGCCAATGTAGTCGGCGCTGTTGACGCTTCAGAGTACAGCTATGATGACTCAGAGGCTGTCATTGACGGACAGTTTGTGGGACTGGCCCTTGACAATGACAATGAGGAGTCAAAGACCGCCGCGCGTATTGATGCCTGGATAGCAGCCATCACGCCGGCATTGTAAACTGTAACACACTATAAAAACGCTCATAATTAAACGAGATGCTTCCTTATAACGAAAACATAGTAAACAACTCTGTGACATGCAGGTCTGTATCACTTAGTGACAGAGAGGACGACAGGGTAGGGGTGTCAGCCCCCATGCGTGTATTGCTTAACCATATCTATGAGTACAAGAAAGGTGTGCGCCGCATGGTGCTCTACACTTTCCACAAGCGATATATGCGTTATGCCATAGAACGTCTGCAACGTCAGGGTATAGACTATGTCATCTCACCGTTGCAGGGCGACAATGTCAACCTTTTCTTCGGCAGGCGTGAGTGCCTTGATGCTATAAGGCTTATGGTTACTCGTCCGCTGAACCAACTTTCTCCCGAGGAAGACTTCATCCTCGGTGCCCTTTTGGGTTATGACATCTGTATGCAGTGTGAGCGTTACTGTGACAGGAAGCAGCGCATAGCGTAATCTTTTTGTAATGATAAAGGGGTAAATCCCAGACCTTTCAACACAGTCAGAAATGGCTGTGTTTTTCTTTTTTCCTGTTTATTGGGGGTAATTATGTATGGTCGCAATTTTTTTATGACAAATTGTTATGAATGTCAAAAAAAAATATTACTTTTGTAATAAGTATCGTCAAGAGGTTGTAAACGACCAAGCTGCGGCTGACTCCTTGAGCGCAAGGTGACGGTATGATTTTAGTATGTATATAATAATGACATTGGCAGTTATTTGGAAGATATAGAAACCTGAGAAATTTCTTGATCTAAGTAGAATAACGATAATTGTGAATGTCTGCGCTTATAGGCGTGGACGTCACTTATCATTCTACTGGGCTTTCTCAGGGCCTCTATATCTGGTAAGAGCGGACACGCTTTTACTGTATATAGAGGTCTTGACGTTTTGTGAAGCCCAAAAGAGTCCGATAAGTGCTTGTTGTCTTAGTTATAAGCGCGAGATGCCTGACAGAAACACATTAGCGCCTGAAGTGCTCGACACGCTATTGCGTGACCACACTACGGGTAAAAATATATTCTGGGCTACGCACGACTATGAAGAACTGGGCTTGGAATATTCCTACCGTTCCCCCATATTGCCAGAACTTATAACAGGCGAGAGGGGAATGGTAATACGTCCGCGTGTGCTCAAGACAAAGGAAGAACAGATTGGCAGAGCCAAAGGAATGGCTGAGGTTTTCACTCCTTCATGGATATGTAATGCACAGAATAACTTGGTGGATGAGGCGTGGTTTGCTGAAAAGGATAAGTCATGGAAAGACTATGTCCGTACCACATGCTTAGAGATAACATGTGGAGAAGCCCCATACCTTGTTAGTAGATACGATACTACCACAGGTGAGGCTATCCCCATTGAGAACCGTATAGGTTTGCTTGACAGAAAACTGCGCATGGTGAGTGAGCATGTGGATGACAGCACCGAATGGCTGAAGTGGGCACAGACTGCCTACATGAATACCTATGGGTATGAGTGGCAAGGCGACAGCCTGCTGTTGGCTCGTGAGTCTCTGCTGCTGACTTTTATGGAATGCTATGAAGTTAAGTTTGGTAAGTACCCGATGCAGAGAAGCATTATTCGTATTGCTGATATTATATCATGGAACCTGTGGCAGATGGACGGTTTGAAAGGTGTAGTACCCGATTCGTGTTCTCATGGAGTGACAAAGACGGTACAAACCCTTTTCGGAGAAGAAGAGCATACGATTAACTGTCCAGGCTGTCAGCAGGAGGATATACGTAAGCATAACGGTACCTACTGCCTGATAAAGGATTGGGGCTCGGGCAAAGAAATAAGATTCATAGACCTTATAAAATAACACATACTATGGCAAACGAAATCTACAACCCTGACGTACTTAATTGTATAGCCAATCTGAGTAATGACGAGGTGTTTACACCACCGGAGTTGGCAAACAAAATGCTTGACCTCCTGCCACAGGAGCTATTTCGTAGCAGTGAGACCACATTTCTCGACCCTTTCACCAAGAGTGGGGTTTTCTTGCGTGAGATAGTGAAAAGGCTGGACCGCGGACTGGAAAAGCAGATACCCGACCGTCAGCAACGTATAGACCATATACTGCACCATCAGGTGTTTGGCATAGCCTGCACAGAACTTACCTCGTTGCTGGCCCGTCGCTCAGTGTATTGCAGTAAGTTCGCTAATGGAAAGTACAGCATTTCCAAGTTCGATACAGAGGAAGGCAACATACTTTACAGGAACATTCAGCACACATGGGTAAATGGTAAATGTAAATATTGCGGTGCTTCACAATCAGTTTATGATAGAGGTTCAGAGGCAGAGCAGTATGCCTATATGTTTATCCATACAGATAATCCAAGTAAATTCTTTAATAATATGAAATTCGATGTTATCATCGGTAATCCGCCGTATCAGTTGAGTAAAGCATCAGAGAAAACAGAAAATAATGCTGCATTTGCTTCTGCTATATATCCTTTATTTATAGAACAAGCGTGCAAATTATCTCCCAAATATCTATGTATGATTACACCTAGTAGATGGATGACAAAAGCTGGTCAAGGAATTTCTGATAATTGGGTTGACAAAATGATACGAAGTAATCATCTTGTTGAGGTGCAAGACTTTCTTGAAGCGAGTGATTGCTTTTCAGGTGTTGAGATTAAAGGAGGAGTTAACTATTTCTTATATTCACAAGAATACACAGGGAAATGCCATTATGTTCTTCATCAGAGTGATAATGTAAGTGAAAGAACTGATTTCCTTGACAGTATTGGGGCTGGTATAGTAATAAGAGACTCTAATGCAATGAGTATAATCGAAAAAATAATTGCTGTTGAGGGAGAATATTTTAATAAGGCTTCATTCTACGATGTTGTTAGTCCTAAACATTTCTTTGACAAAGACGAGTTACTTAGTTCTAATTGGAAAGGATATTCAACTAAAAAAGATTCGGCTCATACAGTAAAGTTTTATTTGAATAAAAGACTTGAAGAATGTGGCTATGGTTGGATAAAAGAATCTGATATTCCAAAAGGAAAAACGACACTTCCTCTGAATAAAATATTCATTCCGAAGGCTGGAGGCTCAGGTACAGACCCTTATGTATTAGGACATCCTTTTTATGGTGAGCCTAATAGTGTATGCTCTTACACTTATTTATGTATAGGATATGACCCCAAGAAACATAATTTCTCAAAGAAAGAATGTGAGAATATTATAACATACATAAAGACTCGTTTTTTTAGATATATGGTATCTATAAAAAAGAAAACGCAAGATGCCTCTCGTGATGTTTACCAATTCGTCCCCCTCCAGGACTTTTCTCACCCTTGGACAGACGAGATGCTCTATAAGAAATACGGATTAACCCAAGAAGAGATAGCATTCATAGAGTCTATGATTAGGCCGATGGAATAAAACGGAAAAGAAACAAAAAACAATAAACGGCGCTCTTTGGAAATAATGACAGATTTATTTGGAACTTCAAGGAAAACTCCTTAACTTTGCAATCATAAAAACGATTGCACTATGAAGAAGAAATATCCCTCAAATAATGAAGATACAGGAATGGCTAAGGAACCTGCAGTAGCTGTTGACTATGGGAACATGACAAAATGCTTCAAAGATATTGAAGATGATATACCCGTGGTGATTCCTTCCACTTGGGAGGAGGCTTTGGCTGATATAGAGCAGTCAGAAAAAGACTTTGCAGAAGGCAGATGTTTTGCTTGGGACGAGGTAAAGCAAACTATAGAAGACAGAATAGCAAACTATGCAGATTAAACTATCTTCTACAGCAATAAGACACCTGCAAGAAATCATCGACAGCCATTTGGAGTATTGTGGCGAACGTTCTGCCATGAAATTCAGCCATCAAGTTGATGAGAAATTACAGATGTTGTCAAAATTTCCCGAATGCGGCTCGTATGAAAAGTTGTTAGAGCATAGGGAAATAAGGTATAGGGCAAAGCTTATCAACAAAAGGTATAAGATGATTTACCATATAGGCGATGACGCGGTAATGGTTGATGCCTTCTGGGATATGCGTATGCATCCTGAAAGTTTACAGAAAAGAATCTGATAATATATTCCGGAGTGCCATAACAACAAACAATAGTTATGGCAGCACAAGATTTATTAAGAAACAAGGTTGAAGAAACTCCAACCATATATGCATACAGTCTGCCTGATGTGCCTAAATATAAAGGACTGTTGAAGGTGGGCTATACCTCAAGGCCTGGTAATGTACGCATAGAGGAGCAAGGGCATGAACTATATTTGGAAAAGAATGTAGTGCTGAAACGCAGTTCTATGCGTCCTGACGGTACTTACTTCATGGACGAAGGGTTGGGTGGTGTGCATTACTATCTTAGAAAAGCAAAGTTCGCTAACCCCTTTGGCGAATGGTTTCGCTGTGAGGTAAAAGATGTAGAGAAGGCTATTCATGCTGCTATGGAGAGACGTGACAGCATGACTGAGCGTATATATGATTTCCCTATGCGCCCGGAGCAGGCTAAGGCGGTGAAAAAGACCTCGGAGTATTTTGACGCTTTCAAAAAAGACCCAGCCAACAGAGGATTGACTCCACATTTCCTGTGGAATGCGAAAATGCGTTTCGGAAAGACCTTCACCACCTATCAGCTGGCAAGGAAGATGGGATGGACAAAGGTGCTGGTACTGACCTTTAAGCCTGCTGTAAAGACAGCTTGGGAAGAAGACCTGCTGACACACGCAGACTTTGAGGGATGGCAGTTTTGTCAGAAGCAGGAGGACAGAGAGTTTAACTATGTGAACGAGCGAAAGCCATTTGTATGCTTTGCCTCATTCCAGGATGTGTTAGGTAAAAACAGCGTCGGTGGCATTAAAGCTACCAACGAATGGATACAGACAATAGATTGGGACTGCATAGTGCTTGATGAATACCATTATGGAGCATGGGGCAGGAATGCCAAGAATTTCTATGACAAGAAAGACTTGGCGATGAGCCGTGCGGAAGAGGTGGGTGACATCATAAGGGAAGATGCAGATTCCAAACATGAGATAGAGGCGCGCGAACTATATGATGAGGGACTGATGCCGCTGAGAACCAGAGCTTATCTGTATCTGTCGGGAACACCGTTCAAGGCCATATCAACAGGAGAGTTTATTGAGGAACAGATATATAACTGGACTTATTCTGACGAACAGGCTGCAAAAGAAGAATGGAAAGGAGAGAATAATCCGTATGCCCAACTTCCCAAGATGGTGATGCTGACTTACCGAATGCCTGACAGTATAAGGGAAATAGCCTCGCAAGGAGAGTATGACGAGTTTGACCTCAATGAGTTTTTCAGAGCAGAGGAAGATGTCTTTGTGCATGAGGAATATGTGCAGAAATGGCTTGACTTGATAAGAGGTTCATATACAGGTAATATTGTAGTAGAACTGAAACAAGGCAAGGAAAAACCACCTATGCCTTTCTCTGATAGTCGCCTGTTGAGTTATTTACAACATACTTATTGGTTCTTGCCAAGTGTGGCAGCATGCAAGGCTATGGCAGCATTGCTAAGGAAAAGAGCCAACAGGTTCTTTGATGATTATGAGGTGATAGTGGCAGCTGGCAATGAGGCTGGCATGGGTGCTAAGGCTATAACCCCTGTGTATAACGCTATGGGTAATCCTCAACAGACAAAGACCGTTACACTGTCATGTGGCAAACTCTCTACTGGTGTGACGGTCAGGCCGTGGACAGGCATATTGATGCTGAGAAACACTACGTCGCCAGAGACTTATTTTCAGGCTGCATTTCGTGTGCAGTCGCCATGGACTACAAAGGATGCAGAAGGAAAAGAGGTGATATTGAAGCCTTACTGCTATGTGTTTGACTTTGCACCCAACCGCGCACTGAGACAGGTTCAGGAATATAGTTGCCAATTGAATGTGGAGGAGTCTAATCCCGAAACGAAAGTCGCTGACTTCATTAAGTTCTTGCCTATTCTGGCTTATGACGGTTCGTCAATGAAGGAGATAGATGCTGCAGGAGTACTTGATATGGCGATGAGCGGGACAACAGCAACGCTATTGGCAAGGAGATGGGAAAGTGCAGTGTTGGTAAATGTTGATAATGTAACCTTGCAAAGGCTTATGAATAATCCTGAGGCTATGAAGGCATTGATGAACATAGAGGGATTCCGTAGTCTGAATAGCGATATAGAGACAATCATAAATAAGTCGGAACATGTAAAGCAAACTAAGAAAACGAAAGACCCTGCTCAGATGACATCAAAGGAAAAGAAAGAACTGACTCAGGAGGAAAAGGAATATAAGAGCAAGCGTAAGGAAATACAGGAGAAATTGATAAAGTTTGCCACCAGAATACCTGTGTTTATGTATCTTACGGACTACAGGGAGTACAGCTTGCAGGATGTTATAACGCAATTGGAGCCGGAATTGTTTCGTAAAGTGACAGGACTGACGCTGAAGGATTTCGGATTGTTGGTAAGCCTGGGAGTGTTTAACAGGGAATTGATGAATGACGCTGTGTATAAATTCAAACGTTATGAGGATGCGTCGCTATCTTACTCAGGTATAAATACTCATAATGACACCGTTGTCGGTGGATGGGATGAGGTTAAGCAAGCGTAAAAACGCAAAAAAGGAGTCACGAAATATATGTCGTGACTCCTTTTTTGCGTGATGTACTCCTATGAAATTAGCCCCCAAAAATTCACTGGCTTGCAGACAGCCGAAAATAGGACATTTTTGTCATTAGGGGGTCTGAAAAAGTTCGAGAAAAAAACTCAATCTAGAAGAAAAAGGACTGCGTAAAAACGAAAAAAAGCCTCAAAAAGAGGCTTTTTTTTCACTCTGAACCGTAAAAGCATAGCTTTCTCACCCTAAAGTGATAGCTTTCACG
>OCTW011512062.1_pt1 | contig 29619 bp, 23 predicted proteins | sample 1539671 | NCBI WGS metagenome assembly OCTW01 (sample SAMN02144230, study PRJEB22623) | gut metagenome | biome: sheep rumen | host: Ovis aries | place: New Zealand | reverse complement strand
AAATTCTTAAACGATGTGTACCATCTGGCGGAAAGCAAGAAAACCACGGATATCCTGGATATCTCCAACCAGTCTTCCAAAGACGGCATTCGCATCGTCATCGAACTGCGCCGGGGGGCAGATGCGGAAAATCTGTGCAACCTTTTATATAAGAAGACACGGCTGGAGGATACCTTTGGCGTAAACATGCTGGCAGTGGCGGAGGGGCGTCCGGAAACCCTGGGACTTCTGGATGTGATCCGCCATCATGTGAAGTTTCAGTATGAGATGAATACCAGAAAATACCAGAATCTGCTGCAGAAGGAAATGGACCGGAAGGAGATTCAGGAAGGCCTGATCCAGGCAGTGGATGTGATTGATCTGATCATTGAAATCCTGCGGGGCTCCAAGGATATGAAACAGGCGAAGAACTGCCTGATCCATGGGGTCACGGAGGGAATCCGGTTCCGGGTCAAAGCCCATGAAAAGGAAGCGAAAGCCCTGAAATTTACGGAGCGTCAGGCCACTGCGATTCTGCAGATGCGCCTGTACCGCCTGATCGGTCTGGAACTGGAGGCACTGGAAGCAGAGCATGAAGAAACCCTGCAGAAGATCGCGTTTTACAATAAAGTGCTGGGCAGCAGGACAGAGATGGCCAAGGTCATCATCAAAGATCTGAAAAAGATCCGGAAAGATTACGCGGTTCCCCGCAAAACAGTGATCGCGGATCTGGATGAGACGGCCTACCGGGAAGAAGGGCCGAAAGAGATGGAAGTCACATTCCTGATGGATCGGTTCGGCTATGTCCGTACGGTGGATAAGGCGACCTATGAGAGGAACCGGGAAGCGGCAGATAAGAATCACCGCTGTGTCCTGCCCTGTATGAATACGGACCGGATTATGATCTTCACCAACCGGGGCAGCATGCATATGCTCAAAGTGCTGGATCTGCCCTTTGGCAAGTTCCGGGACAAGGGGACGCCTGTGGACAACCTGACCAATTATTCCAGCGCGGAAGAAGAGATCCTGTATGTGGGATGTTTCAATGAAATCCGGAAAAAGAAACTGTTATTTGCCACACGGAACGGAATGGTCAAACTGGTGGACGGCAGTGAATTTGATGTATCCAAACGCACCACTGCCGCCACCAAACTGTCCGAAGGGGATGAACTGATTTATGCAGGCACAGTGGAGGAAGAGGATTCCCTGGTGCTTCAGTCAGACAGAAACTACTTCCTGCGGATCCATGCCATGGACATTCCGGAAAAGAAAAAAACAGCCATCGGCGTCCGGGGAATGAAGACGGAAGAAGGGGAAAGACTGGCGTCTGCCTACCTGGTAAAGCCGGATGACATACAGGTGGTCCGGATTAAGGACCGGGAGGTGAACCTGAACCGTCTGCATCTTTCCCGCAGGGATACCCGGGGAACCAGGCGATGAGTCGGGTGTCAAATCATAAAATTTCTATAAAGAATCAACTTGACCTTGCGGATGCTCTATGCTATTATCACGGATAGACTATGTGTGTCTGAAAAAAGAAACAAGAAACAAGTTGAAGGGAGTAGTTTTATGATCTGGATAATTCCAATCATCGGCGTGATTGCTCTTCTCGTTGCTTTCGGGCTTTCCCGTTTCGTAAAGAAACAGGACGAAGGCAATGACAAAATGAAGGAAATCGCGGCCGCAATTCATGAAGGAGCCCGGGCGTTCCTGTTTTCCGAGTACAAGATGCTCATTATCTTCATCATCGTGGTATTCCTGGCCATCGGCTTCGGAATCAGCGCAACAGAAGGCGCAGCCAGCGGATGGGGCAAGGCAGTATGCTTTATTATCGGCGCTGTGTTCTCCACACTGACCGGTTACGCGGGAATGAACGTAGCCACCAGAGCAAATGTCCGCACGGCAAACGCAGCAAAAGAGAGCGGTATGGTAAAGGCTCTGCAGGTAGCATTCCGGGGCGGCGCTGTTATGGGTCTGTCTGTCGTGGGACTGGGCCTGTTTGGCGTCAGCATGATTTATTTTATTACCGGCAATGCAGACATTCTGTTTGGATACAGCTTAGGCGCTTCCTCCATTGCGCTGTTTGCCCGTGTAGGCGGCGGTATCTATACAAAAGCAGCCGATGTGGGAGCTGACCTGGTAGGTAAGGTAGAAGCAGGTATCCCGGAGGACGATCCCCGTAACCCTGCGGTTATTGCCGATAACGTAGGAGATAACGTAGGCGATGTGGCCGGCATGGGCGCAGACCTGTTTGAGTCTTATGTTGGATCCGTAGTATCCGCGGTATCTCTTGGTATCCTCGCTTTTGGCGAGACGGCAAAGGGTTCCGGCGTGATTGCCGGCGCGCTGTATCCGCTGCTTCTTGCGGCAGTCGGCATCCTGGCGTCCATCTTGGGCGTGTTCCTGGTACGGGGCAAAGAAGGCAAAGATCCTCACAAAGCCATGAATATGGGCACAAATATCGCGAATATCATCACAGTTGTGGTAGCGATCCTCTTAAGCCGTGCGATTCTGGGCACCTTCAAACCGGCCGGCGCAATTATCGCAGGTTTGATTGTAGGTATCCTGATCGGCCAGATTACCGAATGGTATACCTCAGATAAATACAGACATGTACACAAAATCGCGGAACAGTCGGAAACCGGCGCAGCAACCAATATCATCAGCGGTCTGGCTACCGGTATGCAGTCCGCAACACTGCCGATTATCTTCATCGCGGCAGGCATCATCGTTGCTTATGCGTTTGCAGGCGTATACGGAATTGCCCTTGCGGCAGTCGGCATGCTGGCGACCACCGGCAACGTCGTTGCAGTAGATACCTACGGCCCGATTGCGGATAATGCCGGCGGTATCGCAGAGATGTCCGGACTGGATGAAAGCGTGCGTGACATTACGGATCAGCTGGATTCCATCGGCAACACAACAGCAGCCATCGGCAAGGGATTTGCCATCGGCTCCGCAGCGCTGACAGCGCTGTCCCTGTTTGTTACTTATTCCCAGGCTGTAAAACTGAGTGCCATTTCCATCCTTCAGCCTGCAGTTATTGTAGGTCTGTTCATCGGCGCAATGCTTCCGTTCCTGTTCTCTTCCATTACGATGGAAGCAGTGTCAAAGGCAGCATACAAGATGATTGAGGAAGTCCGCAGACAGTTCCATGCAGATAAGGGAATTCTGGAAGGCACCAGCAAACCGGATTACAAAAACTGCGTGGCAATTTCCACACAGGCTGCCTTAAAGCAGATGCTTCTGCCTGGTATCATTGCCATCGTGGTTCCGATTATTGTAGGCGTGCTTCTGGGCTCCGCGGCATTAGGCGGCCTTCTGGCAGGCGCTCTTGTTACCGGTGTAATGATGGCGATCTTTATGTCAAATGCAGGCGGTGCATGGGACAATGCCAAGAAATACATTGAAGCAGGAAACCATGGCGGAAAAGGCAGCGAGCCTCATAAAGCAGCTGTCGTTGGTGATACCGTCGGTGATCCGTTCAAGGATACCTCAGGCCCGTCCATCAACATCCTGATCAAACTTATGACAATTGTATCCCTGGTATTTACTCCACTGTTCGGAGCAGGGATCATTCATCTGTAAAATTATCCGAGCCGGTGCTTTTGCACCGGCTCTTTTTTATAAAATACTATGGAGAAAAAAATAATCTATGGTACACTGGGAGCAGAAAAGAACATTGTCGGACGTAAATTGTGAGAACAGACAGGCAGAACAACAGATGGGGTAAGACAGATGAATTACTGTGAAACAATGGAAGTATTGACGAAGATTCGGAAACAGAGAGGCAGCGTTCCGGGACTGGAAGGCGTCCGGGAACTGGCGCGCCGGCTGAAGGATCCCCAGGATCACATCGGCACCGTTCATATTGCCGGCACCAACGGCAAAGGATCCGTGGGGGCGGAGGTGGCCTCTGCGTTAAAGGAAGCGGGGTACCGTGTGGGCCGTTTTTCCTCACCGGCCGTTTTTGATTATCTGGAACAGTTTCAGATCAATGGAAACAACCTGGAAAAGGAGAAATTTGCGGCGGTAATGACAGAAGTGGAACACTGCTGCCGTGAAATGGAAGAAGAGGGGCTGCCGCATCCCACTGCGTTTGAAATGGAAACCGTGGCCGCCTGGATGATTTTTCTGCGGGAACACTGTGACTGCGCGGTGATTGAGAGCGGAATGGGCGGTACGCTGGATGCTACGAATATTGTGAAGCAGCCGCTGGTCAGTGTGATTACTTCCGTTTCCATGGATCACATGGGAATGCTGGGAGACTCACTGCAGGAAATTGCGGCAAACAAAGCCGGAATCATCAAAGCGGGCTGCCCGGTGGTGACGGTCCGGCAGCATCCGGACGCAATGGGAGTCATTGAACAGACTGCAAAGGAAAAAGGCTGTGAACTGACGGTGGCGGAACTGTCGGAAGCCGCCAATGTGATCGTGGACCGGGAGGGCTGTGCCTTTCAGTATCCGAAGGCCCGCAGCCGGCAGTATGATCTGCCTTTAAGCGGCACTTTTCAGGTGGAAAATGCGGTCTGCGCCATTGAGACCTTGAATGTTCTGAAACGCAGGCTGAGCGGCAGCATCTACCTGCTGAATGACGAGGTCATCCGCAAAGGACTGGAACAGGCCCGCTGCCCCGGCCGTCTGGAACGGATCGGGGAATATCCGGATTTCGTGCTGGACGGGGCCCATAACAGGGGCGCGGCCGCCCGGCTGCGGGAAACGCTGGACAGTGTACGGCGGCATGAGCCTTCGGTATATATTTTCGGTGTGCTGAAAGACAAGGAATACGAAGAAATCATTCGCATCATGTTTTCGAAAAAAGATCGGATTTATACCGTGACGCCGCAGAATGACCGGGGGCTGGACGGAGCGGTTCTGGCGGAGAAGATCCGGGCTGCCGGTTTTCAGGCGAACTACTGCCCGGACATGGATCAGGCGGTGGAACAGGCGGTGGAAGCCGCCGGAAGCACGGGCTGTGTGCTGGCCTTCGGATCCCTGAGTTATCTGCAGGACATCCGGGCGGCGTATCAGCGGTACGCGGAAAGAAATCGGGACCGAAAATAAACAGAAAGAAAAATCATACAGGGGAGAACTGTGGCAGCAATTTTTTTTGACATTGACGGAACCCTGCTGGACAGGGAACACAAAATCGAAGACAGTACAAGGGAAGGAATCCGGCAGGCCAAGGAAAACGGACATCAGGTATTCCTGAATTCCGGCAGGACCAAGGCCTATATTCATGATCCGAACCTTCTTTCTATGGAGTTTGACGGGATTCTGTGCGGGTGCGGGACCCATGTGATTTATCACGGGCAGGATATCGTTTATCATCAGTTAAGCCGGGAACTGGCGGAAAAAACCGTGGATATCTGCTACCGGCATGAGCTTCCGCTGATTATGGAGGGGCGGCACTGGCTTTATATGGATGAAGACATGATCTGCCGGGATCCCTACGGCGCATGGCTTTACCATAAGGAAGCGCCGATTATCCGTCCGATTCGCGGAAACAGTGCCGACTGGGAATGCCAGAAATTCTCCGCGGCAATCCGCGGCCTGAATTACCGGGAGGCAGCGGAAGAATTATCAGAAGATTATCACATCCTGGATCATGACGGCGCGGCTATGGAGCTGGTGCCGAAGGGATACAGCAAGGCAACCGCGATCCGCGCAGTCTGCCGGGCGGCAGGAATTGACCAGACGGAGACCTACAGCTTCGGCGACGGCGCCAATGATGTGGAGATGCTGCAGTACGCCCAATACGGAATTGCCATGGGCAACAGCCGGACACCGGCGCTGGAAGCAGCGGATTATATCACGGATGATATCCATGAGGCGGGGATCTATCATGCCCTGCAGCATTTTCAGCTGATCTGACATGCGGAAAGATTCCGGATGCAGCGCGGAGAGGAATAGAAGGAGAAAGAAAGAGAAAATAAGAGAAAACAGAAGAAAAATTCATATAAGAGCATAAAAAGCAGAAATATACCGTAATATGCAAAGTTGCTTCTCAATGGTAAAAAAACTAATATAGTCTCAGTTGGTTAGCACTCAGATAAAATGAGTGCTAACAAATCAAACCAGATCTTATTCGAAATAAGGAGGACAGCAGAATGAAGTTAGTACCTTTAGCTGACAGAGTGGTATTAAAACAGTTAGAAGCAGAAGAAAAGACCAAATCAGGCATTATCCTTACCGGTACAGCCCAGGAAAAACCCCAGGAAGCAGAAATCATCGCCGTGGGACCTGGAACCAAAGATGTGGAAATGCAGGTAAAGGCAGGAGATAAAGTAATTTATTCCAAATATGCAGGCAACGAAGTCAAACTGGAAGGGGAAGAGTACATCATTGTCCGCCAGGATGATATCCTTGCAGTCGTAGAGTAATGACAGACATATCTGATTTTTTTCTATATTTTTTTCGGAGGTAATATACAATGGCAAAAGAGCTGAAATATGGAGCAGAAGCCAGAGCTGCACTGCAGGCTGGTGTAGATAAACTTGCAGATACCGTACGTGTCACCCTGGGACCGAAAGGCCGGAATGTGGTATTAGACAAACCCTATGGCACACCGGTGATTACAAACGACGGTGTCACAATCGCGAAAGACATCGAGCTGGAAGATAATTTCGAGAACATGGGCGCGCAGCTGGTAAAAGAAGCTTCCACAAAGACCAATGACGCAGCAGGCGACGGTACCACTACCGCAACTGTCCTGGCACAGGCAATGATCAAAGAAGGCATGAAAAACCTGGAAGCAGGCGCAAATCCCATCGTAATGCGCCGCGGCATGAAAAAGGCAACAGAAGTTGCGGTAAAAGCCATCAAAGAGATGAGCCAGCACGTAAACGGCAAAGATCATATCGCAAAAGTTGCATCGATTTCTGCCGGTGACCAGAACGTGGGCAATATGGTTGCAGACGCTATGGAGCAGGTAACCAATGACGGCGTTATTACGATTGAAGAGTCCAAAACCATGCAGACCGAGCTGGATCTGGTAAAAGGTATGCAGTTTGACCGTGGTTATATTTCCGCATATATGGCAACAGACATGGATAAAATGGAGGCAAATCTGGAGGATCCCTACATCCTGATCACAGACAAGAAGATCTCCAACATCCAGGATCTGCTTCCTCTTCTGGAGCAGATTGTCCAGGCCGGCAAGAAACTCCTGATCATTGCGGAGGATATTGAAGGCGAAGCACTGACCACTCTGATTGTCAACAGACTCCGGGGCACCCTGACCGTTGTAGGCGTAAAGGCACCGGGTTATGGCGACAGAAGAAAAGCGATGCTGCAGGATATCGCAATCTTGACCGGCGGTACGGTAATCTCCGAAGAAGTAGGCCTTGATTTAAAAGAAGCTACCATCGACATGCTGGGCAGCGCAAAATCCGTAAAAGTGAAAAAAGAAGAAACTGTCATTGTTGACGGCGCAGGCGACAAAGATGCCATTCAGGCAAGAATCGCCCAGATCCGCGGCGAGCTGGAAGAGACCACCTCTGATTTCGATAAGGAAAAACTGCAGGAGCGTCTGGCAAAACTGGCCGGCGGCGTAGCAGTCATCCGTGTGGGCGCAGCAACTGAGGCAGAGATGAAAGAGAGCAAATACCGGATGGAAGATGCTCTGGCAGCCACAAGAGCAGCGGTAGAAGAAGGCATTATCGCCGGCGGCGGATCTGCCTACATTCATGCAAGCAAGAAAGTTGCGGAACTGGTAGACACACTGGAAGGTGATGAGAAGACCGGCGCGAAAGTAGTATGCAAGGCGCTGGAAGCTCCGCTGTACTACATTGCGGCAAATGCAGGCCTGGAAGGCGCTGTAATTATTAACAAAGTAAAAGAATCCAAACCGGGAATCGGATTCGACGCAGCTGCGGAAGAATACGTGGACATGATCGAAGCAGGTATTCTGGATCCGGTTAAGGTAACAAGAACAGCTCTGCAGAATGCTACAAGCGTAGCATCCACGCTTCTGACGACAGAGTCTGTCGTAGCAAACATTCCGGAACCGGCTCCGGCTATGCCGGCCGGCGGTGCAGGCGCAGGCGGCATGGGAATGATGTAATGCATCCGCTGTCCGCTGAATGAGATACGAAAAACCCCGGATCTGCCCTTTGAGGATTGCATCCTCAGGGGACAGATCCGGGGTTTTCCTGTGCCGGGAAGGGCGTGCGGAAGGGTGAAGTCTGGCTTGTATCTTACAAATATTTATGTTAGTATCTTTTGTGTATGCCTGCAGACAGGGATACACAGAAGGAATTGATGCGAAACTGCTTCGCACACTTACGAAGGAAACAGGTGGTTTTTTGAGTAAAATAGCGATATTGACAGACAGCAACAGCGGCATTACACAGGCAGAAGCCGGCAGACTTGGCGTTACGGTGATGCCTATGCCCTTTTTTATTAACGGGGAGCTTTTCCTGGAGGATATTACGCTGACACAGGAGCAATTCTATGAACGGCTCACCGAAGGCGCGGACATTCATACATCCGCACCATCGCCCGCAGACTTTACGGATACCTGGGACAAACTGCTGGAGACCCACGATGAGGTGATCTGCATTCCCATGTCTTCCGGGCTGTCCAGTACCTGCTCGACGGCAACTATGCTGGCACAGGACTATGACGGAAAGGTGTTTGTGGTGGACAATCAGCGGATTTCCGTGACCCAGCGCCAGTCGGTCCTGGATGCCCTGATGCTTGCGAAAGCAGGCAAAAGCGGGCAGGAAATCTATGACGCCCTGATGGAAAACAAGATGGAATCCAGTATCTATATTATGTTAGATACGCTGCAGTACCTGAAGAAGGGCGGACGCATTACGCCGGCGGCAGCTGCGCTGGGGACTCTGCTCCGGCTGAAACCGGTCCTGCAGATTCAGGGAGAGAAGCTGGACGCTTTCGCCAAGGCCAGAACGGTGAAACAGGCGAAAAGCATTATGATCCGTCAGATCCAGGACGACTGCAGAGACCGATTCGGCTCGGCAGACGGGACAGGCATCCATATTTCCATGTCCTATACCCATGATCTGGATGCGGCGCTGAAGTTCAAGGAAGAAGTACAGCAGGTATTCCCCAATCATGAGATTGTCATGCAGCCGCTGTCTTTAAGCATTTCCTGCCATATCGGACCCGGCTCACTGGCGGTTACGGCCACGAAGGCAATTCCGCTGGATTCCAGAACACAGAAAAAACTGGACAAAGCAGACAAAAAAGAAACCGAAGAAAAAGAAAAAGCAGCCAAACGGGTAGAGCGCGCGGAAAAGCGTGTGGAAAAAGCCGCGGAAAATATGAAAAAAGCGGAAGAAGAGATGAAAGCCGCCCGGGAAGCCGCAGGACAGAAGTAATAAAGGAAACAGGTAATCAAATTGAATTTTGACAAATTAATGAAGGAGCGTGTAGAAAACAACGCCTTTATCCGTCTGGTGGGGATGAAGCTTACGAAGGCATCCGAAGGGTATGCCAGGGGTGAGCTGGAGCTGGATCCCTCCCGCCACGGAAATCCCATCGGTTCCACCCATGGGGGCGTACTGTTTTCCATGTGCGATACCATTGCAGGCACGGCTGCCACGACACGGGGCTATCGGGTGACCACATTGTCCGGAACCATCAACTATCTGAATCCGGCCATGAACTGCCGCAAGTTAATCGGAGAAGCCCGGGAAATCAAAAGCGGGAAAAAAACCGGTGTATATGAAGTGGTACTTACCAATGAAAATGACAAAATCATAGCCTTTGCCACATTCACGTTTTTTCATCTGTCGGTTCTTGAAGACAAGGAACTGCTGGCAGAATAAGGCATCCGGCGTAAACCGGAAGCAAATCATGACGGCCGGCAGTACAGACACAGATCTTTTCCGCCGCGGGAAAACGTGAGAAGAAAAGGTTGTTATTTACAGACAGCAGTGTAATCACACGAAGCTCGAGAAGCAAAAAGGAGGAACTTTTTAATGGTTAAAGCAGTGGTAGGCGCGAACTGGGGAGACGAAGGAAAAGGCAAGATCACAGACATGCTTGCGGAAAAAGCGGATATTATTATCCGTTTTCAGGGCGGTGCCAATGCGGGACATACAATTGTCAACGAATACGGTAAATTTGCCCTGCATACACTTCCTTCCGGGTGTTTTTATTCTCACACAACCAGCATCATCGGCAATGGTGTAGCGCTGGATATTGAAAAACTGATCGGAGAACTGGATGATATCGTCAGCCGCGGTGTGCCGAAACCGAGAATCCTGGTTTCTGACCGGGCACAGGTGGTAATGCCCTATCATGTCCTGTTTGATCAGTATGAAGAGGAACGTCTGGGCGGCAAGTCCTTCGGATCCACAAAGTCCGGAATTGCCCCGTTTTATTCCGATAAATACGCGAAAATCGGATTCCAGGTATGCGAACTGTTTGATGACGATCTGATCCGGGAAAAGACGCAGACCGTATGTGACAGAAAGAATGTCCTCCTGGAGCATCTGTACCACAAACCGCTGCTGACCGTGGACGGCATCGTGGAAACCTGTAAAAAATACCGTGAGATGATCGCGCCCTATGTCTGCGATGTGTCTTCTTATCTTGCACAGGCCAGAAAAGAAGGAAAAGAGATTCTTCTGGAAGGCCAGCTGGGCACGATGAAAGATCCGGATCACGGCATCTATCCCATGGTGACATCCTCATCCACACTGGCAGCCTACGGCGCCATCGGAGCCGGTATCCCGCCTTACGAAATCAAGCAGATTATTACGGTATGCAAGGCATACTCCAGCGCAGTGGGCGGCGGGGACTTTGTCAGCGAGATTTTCGGTGACGAAGCAGAGGAACTGAGACGCCGCGGCGGTGACGGCGGAGAATATGGCGCCACAACCGGAAGACCCAGACGTATGGGATGGTTTGACTGCGTGGCAAGCAAATACGGCTGCCGCCTGCAGGGCGCTACGGATGTGGCGTTTACCGTACTGGATGTGCTGGGATATCTGGACGAGATCCCGGTGTGCGTCGCCTATGAAATTGATGGCGAAGAGACCACAGAGTTTCCCAACACACCACGCCTGAACCGGGCAAAACCGGTCTACAAAAAGCTTCCCGGATGGAAATGTGACATTACCGGTATCCGGAAATACGAAGATCTTCCGGAGAACTGCCGCAATTATATCGAGTTTATCGAAGAGCAGATCGGATTCCCGATCACCATGGTATCCAACGGACCGGGCCGTGAGGATATTATTTACCGCAATAAATAATACAGATACAGAGCCGGAGATTTTTCGGATGTATGAAAAAACTGCCGTCCGGGCCGGAATTTTCCGGCCCGGGCGGCAGTCTGCACAATTGGCCCAGGGGACACCGATGCTGGGGAGAAGGTGTGTCAGTCAGAGGAGTTCCTGTCTTCTGACGGGGGCAGTTCGTTTTTGGGCGTTTTTTGGGGATCTGCCGGCAGTTCCGGACGGTCACTGCGTCCGGACAGAAGCCGGTAGATAAACGTATAGGCCCAGAGCAGTACCGGGACCACAATCAGGGCCACAAGGGACAGACAGAAGAGGGGAAAGGTGTTCGGGCTGCCGGCGACGGCCAGGATGATTGTGGCGGCAAAAAGGCCGATAATGAGGATGAGGCCCAGAATGGCCAGGATTCGTTTCACTGTTTTCAATAGTTCTTACCTCCGTTTGTTCTATTGTTTCTGATTTGCATCCCCTTGTCAAGAAGAGAGTGCCGGCGAAAACGGCCGGGGACACGGGAGAGGGAGTTACAGGATTGAAAAATAAAAAAAAGTGCGGTATACTGTTTGCTGTGTAACTGCAGAACAGCAGAACTGAAACCAAACACAAAGGAGAACCTCTATGGGATTATTACAGGAGTGGCAGGCAATTGCCTTTAATGAGAAAGCAGATAGAACAGCGCTTCAGGATTTCTGGAACCGCTATTTCCAGCTGGAGAAGGGTGTATATGAAAAGCTTCTGTCCAATCCGGATGAGATTGTAGAAGGAACGGTAAAAGAGCTGGCAGATCGTTTTGACCTGGATGTGATGGCGATGGTAGGGTTCCTGGACGGCATTGACGAGAGTCTGAAGACGCCCAATGACCTGGAAGACCTGACGGAAGATTCCCGGGTCAGCCTGGAATTTGACAAGGAAAAACTTTATAAAAATATGGTAGATGCCAAAGCAGACTGGCTGTATGAACTGCCGCAGTGGAAGGAGATCTTTTCTGAGGAAAAGCGTTCCGAACTGTATCGGGAGCAGAAACAGGCAGGCATCATCCGCAAGGCGCCGAAAGTATACCCAAATGATCCGTGTCCCTGCGGCAGCGGCAAAAAATACAAAAAATGCTGCGGCAGAAACAAGTAAATTCGGCTGCAGTTCTTTCAGAACAGAAGAGCACTGTTTTTTGATTTGACAGACGGGCTGTGGCATATCCGGGGATGTGTACAGCCTTGTTTTGTACGATGCTTCCGGGAACCGGAGGCCTGCGTCTGTGATTCACGGAGAGTGGGCAGTGCTGGAAGAACAGCAGCAGAGCTGATATGCGACAGGCGTTTGTGTGCTTGCGCACCGTGAAGGAGAATACTATGAAAATTACATTAAAAGATGGTTCGGTAAAAGAATACGACAGCCCCAGAAGTGTCTATGAAATTGCCCGTGATATCAGTGAAGGCCTGGCCAGAAATGCCTGCGCGGGAGAAATCAACGGCGAAGTGGCGGATCTGCGTACCGTGATCAGCGAAGACGCTTCCCTGAATATTCTGACCGCTGCGGATCCGGAAGGCTTACGTACGGTTCGGCATACCGCTTCCCATGTTCTGGCCGAGGCTGTGAAGCGTCTTTTCCCGGAAGCCAAGCTGGCGATCGGACCGGCGATTGACGAGGGCTTTTATTATGATTTTGACGCGGAACCCTTTTCCAGAGATGATCTGGACCGCCTGGAAAAAGAAATGAAAAAAATCATCAAAGAGGGGCATGAACTGAAGCGGTTCACCCTGCCGCGGGCAGAAGCCATTAAATTCATGCAGGACAGAAATGAACCCTACAAAGTGGAACTGATCCAGGATCTGCCGGAAGACGCGGAAATTTCTTTCTACGATCAGGACGGATTCGTAGATCTGTGCGCCGGACCGCATCTGATGCGGACAAAAGGCATCAAAGCCTTCAAACTGACCTCTTCCTCCATGGCGTACTGGCGGGGAGATTCGGACCGGGCCCAGCTGCAGCGTATTTACGGCACTGCATTTAATAAGAAAGAGGAGCTGAATGCGTACCTGGAAGACCTGGCGGACCGCCGCAACAGAGATCACAATAAGCTGGGACGCGAGATGGAGCTGTTTACCACAGTGGATGTGATCGGTCAGGGGCTCCCGCTGATGCTCCCGAACGGAACCAAGGTCATCATGAAGCTGCAGCGCTGGATTGAAGATCTGGAAGACCGGGAATGGGGCTATGTCAGAACGAAAACCCCGCTGATGGCCAAAAATGACCTGTATCGGATTTCCGGACACTGGGATCATTACCTGGAAGATATGTTCATTCTGGGCGATCCGCAGGACAAGGATGTTATGGCCCTCCGTCCCATGACCTGCCCGTTTCAGTATTATGTATATAAAAACACACAGAAATCTTACCGGGATCTTCCGTACCGCATGGGAGAGACTTCCACCCTGTTCCGGAAGGAAGATTCCGGAGAGATGCACGGCCTGACCAGAGTCCGTCAGTTTACGATTTCCGAAGGACATAACATTATCCGCCCGGATCAGACGGAGGAAGAGCTGAGCAACTGTCTGAATCTGGCAAATTACGTATTAAAGACCCTGGGTCTGCAGGATGATGTGACCTATCGGCTTTCCAAATGGGATCCGTCAAATAAGGAAAAATATCTGGGCGATGACGCATACTGGGAAAAATCCCAGGGAGCGCTCCGGCGGATTCTGGTAGAAAATGATCTGCCCTTTACAGAGGCAGAAGGAGAAGCCGCGTTCTATGGCCCGAAGATTGATATTCAGGCAAAGAATGTCTACGGCAAAGAAGATACCATGATCACCATTCAGTTAGACTGCGCGATTGCCGAGAATTTCGACATGTACTTTATCGATCAGAACGGTGAGAAAGTCCGCCCGTATGTCATCCACAGAACCTCACTGGGATGCTATGAGCGTACCCTAGCCTGGCTGATTGAGAAGTATGCCGGCATGTTCCCGACCTGGCTCTGCCCGGAACAGGTGCGCGTGCTGTCTATTTCGGAAAAATACGCAGATTATGCCCGTCAGGTATGCGAAGAACTGAAAAAGAACGGGATCGATGCCACAGCGGATAACCGTTCCGAGAAGATCGGATTCAAGATCCGGGAAGCCCGCCTGAAACGCATTCCGTATATGCTGGTAGTGGGACAGCAGGAAGCAGAGAACGGCACCGTGTCTGTGCGCAGCCGCTATGCCGGAGATGAGGGCGTAAAGCCTCTGCAGGAATTCATTGACGCAATCTGCCGGGAGATCCGCACCAAGGAAATCCGCCGGATTGAAGTAAAGGATGAAAAATAGGCATGGATTACAGGATTATTTTTCCCCATCTGCACCTGTATCTGCGGTATGTGCCGAAAAGTATCCATGTATTCGGGTTTGAAATCGCCCTGTATGGAATCGTCATCGCCACCGGCATGGTGCTTGCCACGCTGCTGGTGATGGCGGTGGCCCGCCGGACGGGACAGACACCGGATGACTACCTGAATCTGGCCATCCTGGGCATTATCATTTCCGTGATCTGTGCCCGGCTGTATTACGTGGCTTTTTCCTGGGATCTCTATAAGGATCATCCGCTGTCGATTCTGAATATCCGTCAGGGCGGCCTGGCGATATACGGAGGCGTAATCGGGGCAGTGTTTTCTGCCTGGCTGTATGCGCGGATCAAAAAGTTGAATATGCGGCTGGTATTTGATACGGCGGTTCTCGGCCTGGTCCTTGGACAGATCATCGGCCGCTGGGGCAATTTCTTCAATCGGGAAGCCTTCGGCGGCTATACCGACGGACTCCTGGCCATGCGCCTGCCGGTCAGCGCAGTGCGGGCTTCGGATATCAGTTCGGCGCTGGCGGAACATATGCTTACGATTGACGGCATACAGTACATCCAGGTGCACCCCACCTTTCTCTATGAGTCATTGTGGAACCTGGCACTGCTGATTCTGTTGCTGCTCTGGACCAGACATAAAAAATTCAACGGAGAAGTATTCTGCCTGTACCTGGTGGGATACGGCATCGGCCGCGCCTGGATTGAAGGGCTGCGTACAGACCAGCTCCTGATACCGGGAACTTCGCTGGCTGTGTCTCAGGTGCTTTCCGTGATTCTGGCGGCGCTTGGCGTGCTTTTGCTGCTGATCGGCCGCCGGGTGCACAGAAGACAGAAAACAGCCGGAACGCAGAGCTGATAAATAGTAAGACAGAAAACAGCCGGACGCAGAGCTGAAAAATTTGAAATGCAAAAGAACTGCTGCAGTTGACAGCAGTTCTTTTTTGAAAAAATATATTATATATCTTGCAAAATCATATTCCATATTCCGAAAGCAGATGGTATAATACACCTGACTGAATGCGAAACTGAAATGTTTGAAACAGACAGAAAGGAATAGGAATGAGCGTTTTTGACGAATATAAGCAGAAACTTGTCACCCCGGAAGAAGCGGTAAAACTTGTAAAAGACGGAGACTGGGTGGATTACAGTCAGACCTGTTCTTTCCCGGAAGCCCTGGATGCGGCGCTGGCAGCGAGGAAAGAGGAACTGCGGGATGTCAAGATCCGCAGCGCCATTGCGATGAAGCCGGTGCAGGTGGCGGAATGTGATCCGGAGCACCGGGCGTTTACTTACAATGCCTGGCATTGTTCCGGGTTGGACCGCAAATATGTGGATCAGGGACTGGCCTTTTACAATCCGATGCTGTTCCGCTACAACGGCACCTATTATAAGAAAGGACTGGCTCCGGTGAATGTGGCCATGATCACTGTGACGCCAATGGATGACCACGGATATTTCAGCTATGGACTGACCAACTGCTGTATGCAGGAGATGCTGGATGCGGCAGATCATATTATTCTGGAAGTAAATGAGACGATGCCCCGGATTTTCGGCATGGAAGGGGATCATATCCACATTTCCGAAGTGGATTATGTGGTGGAAAACAATCATCCGATCGGCACGGCTCCGGGCGGCGAAGCCAGTGAGATTGACCGGGCCATTGCGGCAAATATTTTCCCCTACCTGTATGACGGGATCACGCTGCAGATCGGGATCGGCGGCATGCCGAACGCGCTGGGCGGACTGATCGCGGAATCGGATCTGAAAGATCTGGGCATGCACACCGAGCTCATGAGCGACGGCTATCTGAAACTGTATCAGGCAGGGAAGATCACAAATAAGAAGAAAAAGATCAACCGGGGCAAGGGCGTGTTCTCCATCTGTAACGGTTCCCGGGAACTGTATGATTTCCTGGATAACAATATCGACATCATGTCCGCGCCCATGTCCTATGTGAACAGTCCCGCAACCATCAAAGCGCTAGATGACTTTGTTTCCATCAACGGATGCATCGCCATGGACCTGTATGGACAGGTATGCTCCGAAACAGCGGGAACCCGTCACATCAGCGGCACCGGCGGACAGCTTGATTTTGTAACCGGCGCCTGTGAAGCGGACCATGGCCAGGCGTTCCTGGCGATGCCTTCCACCCATACTGACAAGCAGGGGGTGGTGCATTCCAATATTATCCCGAAATTCACCGGCGGTGACGTGATTACCACACCCCGGACACAGACCATGTTTATGGCCACGGAATATGGTGTGGTGAACCTGATGGGAATCCCCACCTGGGAGCGGGCAGAACGTGTGATTTCCATTGCCCATCCGGATTTCCGGGATGAGCTGATCCGGGAGGCGGAGAAACAGAAAATCTGGCGGCCTTCCAACAAGCGCGGATTGTAAAAAACAAAAAAGAAAAATCACTTTGATATCATTTCCCGTGAAAAGCATATCCGGGAGCGGTACAGGCCGCTCCCGGATATGCTTTTTTTAATTTCAGGGGAAAATCTGCAAAATCCCCCCACCTTCCTCCACACAGGGCGGACAAATTGTTAAAAATTCCGTACAAAATGTTACAAAAATTACAGCTTGTGGTATGGAAAGCCTGAAAAGCTGCGGGCTGCAGTCTGGATACATTCGTGTCAGAAAAATGGCAAACCGTTGAAAATCGGGCATTTTTTTCGATTTTCTTAAGAGAAAAAGACATTGCTTTTTCAGGGGATTCGGGGTAGAATTGTTACAAAAGTGGTTTGAAGTGGTGCCGAAGGGTGGAAAGTGGATAAAGTGGATAAAATTGTGCATAACTTTCACCCGCATCAGCCGTACGCTCCGGAAAGAAGGTGATCTCGATGTTTATGGGACAATACAATCATACCATTGATCCCAAAGGCCGTCTGATCGTGCCGGCGAAATTTCGGGATCAGCTGGGTGACGAGTTTGTGATGACCAAGGGTCTGGATCACTGCCTTTATGTCTATCCCATGAGTGAGTGGGAACAGATTGAGGAACATTTCAACGAGATCATAACCACGGGAAAAGAAGCCCGCAAATTTTCCAGATTTTTCTTCGCGGGAGCCGCTTCCTGTGAAGTGGACAAGCAGGGAAGAGTCCTGATTCCGGGCGTCCTGCGGGAGTTTGCCGGACTGAAGAAAGATACCGTGCTGGCCGGAGTCCGCAACAGGATTGAGATCTGGGATGCGGACCGCTGGATGGCAGAGAATGAATACGAAGATATGGATGAGATTGCGGAGCATATGGCGGAACTGGGACTCGGAATTTAACTGACGGCCGCGGCATCCGCGGCTGTTTTGGCATAGAAGGACACAGGATGGAATTTCAACACAAATCGGTATTGCTGGAAGAATGTATGGAGTGGCTGCTGACAGACCCGGACGGCATATATGTGGACGGGACGCTGGGCGGAGCCGGTCACAGTTATGAGATCTGCCGCAGGATTTCCGGACGGGGCAGACTGATCGGCATTGATCAGGACGCAGACGCGATCCGTGCCGCCACACAGCGCCTGGAGCCTTTCCGGGATAAGGTACGGATCATCCGCAGCAATTATCATGAAATGGGGGAGGTTTTATCCCGGGAGGGAATCTCGGCGGTGGACGGAATCCTTCTGGATCTGGGGGTGTCTTCCTATCAGCTGGATGAACAGTCCCGGGGCTTTACCTACCGGGAAGAGGATGCGCCCCTGGATATGCGCATGGATCAGAGACAGAGCCTTACGGCCCGGGACATTGTCAATGGATACAGCGAGGCCGAATTGTGCCGGATCATTCGTGAATACGGGGAAGAACGTTTTGCCAGATCCATTGCGAAGAATATTGTGCAGGAGAGAGAAAAAGAGCCGATTGTCACAGCCGGACAGCTCAATGCGGTGATCCGGCGTTCGATTCCCGCCAAAGCCAGGGAGCATGGCGGACATCCCGCGAAACGGACCTATCAGGCGATCCGGATTGAACTGAATCACGAACTGGAAGTCCTGGAAGAGTCCATTGACGGCATGATTCGGCTGCTGAAACCGGGCGGACGGCTTTGCATCATCACCTTCCATTCGCTGGAGGACAGGATCGTGAAGCAGAATTTCCGCAGAAATGAAAACCCATGTACATGCCCGCCGGATTTTCCGGTATGCATATGCGGAAAGGTGTCCCAGGGAAGAGTGCTGACAAAGAAGCCGATTCTTCCGGGAGAGGAAGAAATGAAAGCGAACCGGCGCGCCAAAAGCGCGAAACTGCGGGTATTCGAAAAAGCATCTGTATAGAAGGATGGATTTGTTACAGATCGTTGCATAATAGGAAGTATCACACACAGGAGCAGAAGGACAATGGCTGACAGCAGGAAGAGCAGACCCAAATACCGAATGGTTTATACGGAAGGAAGCGCGGCACCGAGGATGGAACCGGTACCGGAGAAAAAACCGGAACCGCCCAGACGCACCCGCAGACAGCAGGAACAGATCCGCGCCCGGCAGAATATTGCCCGGCGCAACCAGCAGCACGCGCTGCGGTTTAACCGGAGCTATCTGCTGTTTCTTGCGGCTGTTGTGCTGATCTGTGTGGTGGGATGTTCCGTCCTTGTCAGCAGGCGCACGGCAGTGACCGCCAGCATGCAGCAGGTGTCTGCGCTGCAGGAAGAAGTCAGCAGCCGGAAAGCGGACAATGACGCGCTGGAGAAGCAGCTCCAGACATCCGTTAATCTCAACAGTGTAAAGAAAAAAGCCAGAAAACTGGGACTTTCCTATCCAAGCAGCAAACAGGTGGTGTACTTTTCCGTGAACCAGAAGGATTATATGACCCAGCTGGAAAAGTCTTCTGACTGACGGAACCCGCGTATCCGACAATCCGTAGGAAAGATCAGAACAGGATGCAAGATTTATGGCCCGAAGAAAAAAAAGAATAAAGAAATTTCACTTAGCACAGCGTATGAAGAAGAAACTGTTTCTTGTTTTTGTTGCCATCGTTGTGCTTATGGTGTTTTTGCTGGCAAGAGTTGCTTTTATACAGCTGCGCAGCGGAGACCGTTATGAAAAAATTGTACTGAGTCAGCAGGAGTACTCCAGTACCACAATTCCATTCCGCAGAGGTGACATTGTAGACCGCAAGGGCACGGTCCTTGCAACCAGTACCGACGTCTACAATGTCATTTTGGATTGCAGTGTCATCACCAGCAAGGACACCTATCTGGATCCCACGCTGAACGCCCTGAAAGAGTGTTTCGGTATTGACAGGGAGAAAGTAAAGTCCTATATCGAAAAACACAAAACCACAAAATATTACAAGCTGGCAAAGAAACTGGCCTATTCCAAGGTGTCTAAGTTTGAAAAACTGCAGAACGATGAGAAAACCGGAGCAAATATCAAAGGCGTATGGTTTGAAAAGGAATATATCCGCAAGTATCCCTATGATACGCTGGCTGCCTCTGTCCTGGGATTTACGACAGCAGGCAATGAAGGAATCGGGGGACTGGAGGATTATTACAATGATACGCTGAATGGTACGGACGGAAGGTCCTACGGCTATCTGAACGATGACTCCACCTATGAGACAACCGTCAAAGAGGCCACCAACGGAGAGAGCATCGTCTCTACCATTGATGTGAATATTCAGTCCATTGTAGAAGATAAGATCAGGGAGTTTGCCAGAAAGTATTCTTCCAACAGCAGTCATACAAATGCCGCGAAGCATATCGGCGTCATCCTGATGGATCCGAATTCCGGGGAAGTGCTTGCCATGGCTTCCTATCCGTCGTTTTCGCTGAACGATCCCTGGAGCCTGACGGATTACTATTCCAAAAGTGAGATCAAAAAGATGTCCGATGATGAGCGTCTGGAAGCCCTCAACGATATCTGGCAGAATTTCTGCACGACCACCACTTACGAACCGGGATCCACATTTAAGCCGTTTACGGTGGCAGCGGGACTGGAATCCGGAAAGCTTACCGGCAATGAGACCTATTACTGCAGCGGGGTAAAGACCATCAGCGGGGAGCAGATTCACTGTGATAACCGCTCCGGCCACGGGACGGAGACGATTGCCCACGCGCTGCGGGATTCCTGCAACGTGTCGCTGATGGATATCGGGCTGACGCTGGGGGCAAAGACCTTTTCGAAATACCAGCATGTGTTTAATTTCGGCCTGAAAACGAATATTGACCTGCCGGGGGAAGCCCGGACAGATTCCCTGCTGTATTCCGAGCAGGAATTAAACAAGATCAATCTGGCCACCAATTCCTTCGGGCAGAACTTCAACGTTACGATGGTTCAGGTGATTTCCGCCTACTGTTCCCTGGTGAACGGCGGCAATTACTATCAGCCCCACATGGTATCCAAGATTGAGGACGACAAGGGAAATGTGGTGGAGACGAAGGATGCCACCCTGCTGCGGAAGACAGTGTCCGAATCCACTTCGAAGAAGCTGATTTCCTATCTTCAGGAAGTAACAGGCCCGAAGGGCACCGGCAAAACAGCGAAAGTGAAGGGGTATTCCATGACCGGAAAAACCGGTACCGCGGAAAAACAGCCCCGTGGAAGAGGAAATTATCTGGTATCCTTTGAAGGCGCGGTTCCTGCGAAAAATCCCCAGGTGGCAATTTACTGCGTGGTGGATGAGCCGAATGCGGCCGATCAGGCCCACAGTACCTATGCCCAGGGAATTGTAAAGTCGATTCTCAAGGAAGTGCTGCCGTATATGAATATTCAGAAAGATGAAAAATAATCAGCCGCAGGTCAGGCGGCGAGAAGGAGTATGTTATGTTGACTGTTCAGGTAATTCTGCCGATATTTATCGCGTTTTTTGTGGTTCTGGTTCTGGGACCCTTTGTGATTCCGGCTCTGCAGAAGTTAAAAATCGGCAATACCGAGCGAGAAGAACTGAAATCCCACCAGAAAAAAATGGGAACCCCCTCGATGGGAGGCATTATGATCCTTGCGGGCATGCTGGTGGTTACGCTGATTTATGCCCACAGATACCCCAGAATTCTTCCGGTGATGCTGGTAGCCCTCGGATTTGGGGTCATCGGCTTTCTGGATGATTATCTGAAAGCGGTGAAACACGACAAAGACGGACTGAAGGCAAAACAGAAATTTCTGCTGCAGATCATCGTCGTCGTGCTGTTTCTGATTTACCTGCTGGCGGCCCATGTTTCACTGCAGCTGCGGATCCCTTTTACGGCAGGGAATATGCTGCGCCTTTCCTGGGTTGCGGTTCCCGTGCTTTTTCTGGGAATTCTCGGCACGGTGAACGGCGTGAATTTTACAGACGGCCTGGACGGCCTGGCTTCTACGGTGACACTGCCGGTGGCGGCGTTTTTCCTGCTCTGTTCCCTGCGGTTTGACGCGGGGATCGCGCCGGTGTGCGCGGCAGTGATCGGCGCGCTGCTGGGATTCCTGATGTATAATGTCTATCCGGCAAAAGTCTTTATGGGAGATACCGGCTCACTGGCGCTGGGCGGTTTTGTGGCGGCCTCTGCCTACATGATGCAGATGCCGATTTATATCCTGATTGTGGGACTGATTTACTGGATTGAGATTCTGTCCGTTATGATTCAGGTGACGTATTTCAAAAAGACCGGAGGAAAACGGATCTTCCGGATGGCGCCGATTCATCATCATTTTGAACTGGGCGGATGGTCCGAGGTTAAGGTAGTGGCAGTCTTCTCGGCAGCCACCTTTCTCCTCTGCCTTCTGGCGCTGATTCGCCTGTAACAGAGACAAAGAGACTGGACAACACCCCCATTTCCTGCTTTTGCAGGAGTGGGGGCAGCTATATGTGCATCACTGGAGGAAAAACACATGGATTTTACCAATCGGAAGACAATGGTATACGGAACCGGCATCAGCGGAATTGCGGCGGCAAAGCTGCTTTTGGACAAAGGGGCGCAGGTGCTTCTTTTTGATGAAAATAAAGAGCTGGATACCGAAAAGGTCCTGGGGCAGTTTGACGGCAGACAGCCGGAGCTGGTCACGGGAAGCCTTACAGAAGAACAGACAGCGGGAATTCAGCTGGCGGTGCTGAGTCCCGGGATCCCTACGGATCTTCCGCTGGTGCTCCGGCTGAAAGAGCGGGGCATTCCGGTCTGGGGAGAGATTGAATTAGGGTACCGCTGTCAGAAGGGTAAAATTCTTGCCATTACCGGAACAAACGGAAAAACCACCACAACCTCACTCCTGGGAGAGATTATGAAAGCGTCGGGAGCAGATGTGAAAGTCGTGGGAAATATCGGGATCCCCTATACCAGTGAAGTGTCCGATTCCACCGATGATACCGTGACCGTGGCGGAAATCAGCAGTTTTCAGCTGGAGACCATTGATCAGTTTCATCCCAATGTGGCTGCTGTGCTGAACATTACACCGGATCACCTGAACCGGCATCATACGATGGAAAATTATATCCGGGCAAAATTAAACATTGCGAAAAATCAGACAGCAGAGGATGTCTGTGTGCTGAATTATGAGGACGAAATCCTCCGGGAGCGGGCCCATGCGCTGCAGGCGAAAATCATCTGGTTTTCCAGCGCCCGTGTGCTGAAGGAAGGGTATTATCTGGACGGAGATACGATCTGCTGCGCGGAACAGGGAAGCGTAAACAGGATCGTGGAAACCACCGAACTGAATATTCTCGGCCGTCACAACCATGAGAATGCCATGGCGGCAGCTGCCATGGCGCATGCCGCAGGGGTTTCCTTTGATACCATCGCCTCGGTACTCCGCAGCTTTCAGGCAGTGGAGCACAGAATTGAATATGTAACGGAAAAACGGGGCATCCGTTTTTACAATGACTCAAAAGGCACCAATCCGGATGCGGCCATCAAGGGCATTCAGGCCATGGACCGGCCGACTCTTCTGATTGCCGGCGGATACGACAAACAGTCCGATTACAAAGAATGGATCCGGAGCTTTGACGGCAAAGTGAAGAAACTGGTACTTCTGGGCCAGACTGCTGAGAAAATTGCACAGGAGGCAAAGGAACTGGGCTTTACGGATTATGTTTTCGCGGATTCTCTGCAGGAAGCGGTTGACATTTGCTATCAGTCGGCAGAAAATGGAGACACTGTATTGCTGTCTCCGGCCTGTGCAAGCTGGGGAATGTTCCCGAATTATGAAGTTCGCGGACGTATGTTTAAGGAAATGGTGCATGCGTTAAAGGAGTAATGGATCATGAATTTTCTGCGCAGATTGCGGAACCCGGTGAACAATTCCAGATTTTTTGACTACAGCCTGCTGTTTCTTATCATTTTCCTTGTGGGGTTCGGTCTGGTCATGCTGTACAGCGTCAGCTCCTATGAGGCCATGAGCCAGTTTCACGACGCGGCATTTTATCTGAAGCGGCAGCTGCGCTCGGTGCTCATCGGCCTGGTTTTTATGCTCTTTTTCTCCCAGGTTCGCTACACGTTCTGGAAACGGATCGCAAAAGGGGCATATATTTTCTCGATTCTGCTGTGCTTTGCGGTAATTGTAGCGGGTACTTCCTACAACAATTCCCAGCGCTGGCTCAACATCGGCGGCGTGAGTTTTCAGCCCTCCGAGTTCGCGAAAATCGCTGTGATTGTTTTTCTGGCGTCGGTACTGTGCAGAATTCCCAGGCAGATCAGCAGTTTCCGCACGGTGCTGAAGGTGTTGGCCTATCTGATTCCGGTGCTGATTCCGATTGCGGCCACCAACTTAAGTACAGCGATTATCATTGCAGGCATTGCCGTGATTATGATGTTTGTAGTCAGTCCGAAGTATTCGCATTTTCTTGGCCTGATTGTGGCCGGAGCCGGGGCGGCGGGGATCTTTACGCTGCTGGCCGGCTATCGGAGCGTCCGTATTAAGGCCTGGCTCCATCCGGATCAGTATCCCAATGACGTCTATCAGACGCTGCAGGGACTGTATGCGCTGGGATCCGGCGGGCTTTTCGGAAAGGGCCTTGGCAACAGCATCCAGAAAATGAACTATGTGCCGGAAGCGCAGAATGATTTTATTTTTACCATTATTACGGAGGAGCTTGGCCTGTTTGGCGCCATCGGCGTGCTGCTCTTATTCGGCCTGCTGATCTGGCGGTTTATGGTAATCGCCAACAATGCCAGAGATCTCTTCGCCTCTCTGCTGGTCATCGGCGTCATGGGGCACATCGCGCTGCAGGTGATTCTGAATATTGCCGTGGTGACTAATACGATTCCCAACACGGGCATAACCCTTCCGTTTATCAGTTACGGAGGAACATCGGTGATCATGCTGCTGGCGGAGATGGGGCTGGTGCTGGGAGTCTCCAGGTCCATCCCGCTGCACACAGGAGAGAATGCAAAAGAATCGGCGGTACATTATGAACACTAAGAAAACATCCGCACAGAAAAAAATGGCACATCGGATTCGCCGGATGGCGCTGATCATCATCCTGGTTATTCTGGGAGCGCTGACGGTTATTGTGCTGAAGGTTTTTACTGTGAAATCCGTGACTGTCAAGGGAAATACGCTGTATTCGGACAAGACAGTGGAGAAGGCCGTGATGACCGGGAAGACCTCCTGGAATTCCCTGTTTGTCTGTCTGCGGTACCGGTTCGGCAGTCCGGCGCAGATGCCCTACGCGTCCGGCGTGACAGTCAGCATGAAGACGCCCCATGATCTGGTGATTACGGTGGATGAAAAAGAGGCCATCGGTTATGTGGCGCTTTCCTCCGGCAAATCCTATGCCTATATTGACAAAACAGGCCTGGTCCTGCTGCGGACGGATCAGCCGCTGGACCAGAGCATGCGCATCGCGGGACTGAAGTTTTCCGGCGGTACCCTGTACCAAAAGCTGAAAATCAGCAACAACGAGGCCCTGAACGATCTGCTGAGCATCTCCCGCCTGATGAAAAAATATAAGATCATGCCGGATGCGGTGCTGGTAAAAGCGGACGGCACCTATCTGCTGGATTACGGAAAGGTTCAGGTGGATCTGGGAGATACGGTTTATCTGAATGAGAAGATTGTCCGGGTACAGAATATCCTGCCTAAGATCAGAAAAAGAAAACTGACGGGAACGCTTCACATGGAGACATGGACAGAAGCCACCACAGATATTTATTTCAAGAAAAAAGAACTGACGGTCTGGTCGGGGAAAAGCACAGCGGACAGCACGGCAGAGAGCAGCCAAAAAGACACCTCGGGCAGCAGCAAAAAAGGTACTGCAGACAGCAGCAGAAAAAGTGCCGCAAAGACCGGCACCGGACGCACGGCAGAGTCTTCCGGCGCCGACGGACAGGAAAACTGACGGAACACCTGCCGGAATGCCGGTTTTCTCCGGCGCTTCCGCCGGCAGCAGGCATTTGGTTCCTCCGGATGCAATTTATGTGCCGGAGGTTCGGAAAGCAGCGGATATATTTGGGAAAAGTAAAATTATATGTTGAATAATCAGGGAAAAGATTATATTATTATCTTGACTGTTTTCGCTTAAAAATGCGGAACTGCAAGCTGAATTATTTCGTTTTCAGGATATAGAAGGAGGAAACAGACGTGCTGGAAATTACAGACATTCAGACGGAATCCAATGCCAAGATCATTGTGTTAGGTATTGGCGGTGCCGGCAACAATGCCGTGAACCGTATGATAGATGAAAATATTGGCGGTGTGGAATTTGTCGGTGTGAATACGGACAAACAGGCCCTGGCTCTTTGCAAGGCCCCGACACTGATCCCCATCGGAGAAAAACTGACCAACGGCCTGGGCGCCGGCGCCAGACCGGAAGTGGGCGAGAAGGCAGCCGAGGAAAGCAGCAGCGAACTGGCTGAGGCGATTGAAGGCGCGGATATGGTATTCGTCACCTGCGGTATGGGCGGCGGTACCGGTACCGGCGGTGCCCCTGTGGTAGCCAGAATGGCAAAGGAAAAAGGCATTCTTACCGTCGGTGTGGTAACCAAGCCGTTTCGTTTCGAAGCCAGGGCACGTATGAAAAACGCGCTGGCCGGCATCGAAAAGCTGAAAGATTCGGTGGATACACTGATTGTGATCCCCAATGACAAGCTGCTGGAGATTGTTGACCGCCGCACCACTATGAAAGACGCCTTAAAGAAGGCAGATATTGTCCTTCAGCAGGCGGTACAGGGAATCACGGACCTGATCAACCTTCCGGCCCTGATCAACTTGGACTTTGCGGATGTAGAGACCGTTATGAGAGATAAGGGACTGGCACATATCGGAATCGGATCCGCCAGCGGCGACGACAAGGCGCTGGAAGCAGTGAAGATTGCTGTGGAAAGTCCGCTGCTTGAGACTAACATCAAGGGAGCCTCCCATGTCATCATCAATATTTCCGGCGATATTTCCCTGATGGATGCCAACGACGCGGCAAACTATGTCCAGGATCTGACCGGCGAAGATGCCAATATCATCTTCGGCGCGAAATACGACGACACCGCAGAGGATTCTGTTCAGATCACTGTCATTGCCACCGGCCTGACGGATGAAAAGGAAATCGATGTCCCCGGCCTTGGCAGAAGAACAGCTGCAGCGGCTCCGGAAGCTGCGCCCCAGCAGAGCGCGCCCCAGAGCACAGCGATTCCGACGGAACCGATCGGCGCAAGGATTCCCCAGCCCAAACCGGCCAAGGATATTTCCATACCGACCTTCCTGAAAAATCCCAGAAAATAGTATCCCGAACGGTTTCCAGAATTCCTTCGAACGATTTCAGGAGAAACATGCTGTGCGTGTTTCTCCTTTCTTCAGTTGCAGACACAGGGACCCTTTGGAGAAGGGCCCACGGATGTTCCCTCCGGCATTCCGGGAGAGTGGCGGCAGGAACCAGAACAAATACAGGAGTATATAGTTATGGAAAAAGTATTGGATCTGATTGCCCGGGAGGTAACCCAGGCGTTTCAGCAGGCCGGATATGACGCGTCCTACGGAAAAGTGACCTTATCAAACCGGCCGGATCTTTGTGAATATCAGTGCAACGGCGCGCTGGCGGCAGCCAAGCAGTACCATAAGGCGCCGTTTATGATCGCGGATGATGTGGCGGCAGCGCTGGCTTCCAATCCCATGTTCGCTTCCGTGGAAAGCGTGAAGCCGGGATTCCTGAACCTGCGGCTGGCGCCGGAATATCTGAAGCAGTATATGACGGACATGGCTTCGGACCGGCGTTTCGGCTGTGAAAAAGTAAAAGAACCGAAGACAATTATGATCGACTACGGCGGCCCCAATGTGGCAAAGCCCCTGCATGTGGGACATCTGCGTTCCGCGGTGATCGGGGAAAGCGTCAAACGCATCTGCCGCTATATGGGCAACCGGGTGATCGGCGATGTGCATCTGGGTGACTGGGGCCTGCAGATGGGACTGATTATCACAGAACTGAAGCAGAGAAAACCGGATCTGCCTTATTTTGACCCGGATTATACCGGAGAATATCCGGAAGAACCGCCCTTTACCATTTCAGAACTGGAAGAAATCTATCCGACGGCTTCCGGCAGATCCAAAGAGGATGCGGACTACAAGGCAGAAGCCATGGAGGCTACATTTCAGCTGCAGCACGGACGCAGAGGCTACCGCGCGCTGCTGCGGCATATCCTGAATGTGTCAGTATCTGATCTGAAGAAAAATTACGAAAAGCTGCAGGTATCCTTTGACCTGTGGAAAGGAGAGTCTGACGCGGATCCTTACATTGCGCCCATGGCAGAGAAGATGAAGGAGGAAGGATTCGCCCGCATCAGCGACGGGGCACTGGTGGTTGACGTGAAAGAGGAGACTGACACGAAAGAGATCCCGCCCTGCATGATCCTGAAATCGGACGGCGCTGCCCTGTATACATCGACAGACCTGGCCACTCTGGTCTGGAGAATGGAGGATTATCACCCGGATCAGGTGATTTATGTAGTGGACAAACGGCAGGAAATGCACTTTATCCAGGTATTCCGCTGTGCGAGAAAGACAGGCATTGTGGGACCGGATACCGAGCTTACCTTTATCGGCTTCGGCACCATGAACGGAAAAGACGGCAAACCCTTCAAAACCCGTGAAGGCGGAGTGATGCGCCTGGAAACGCTGCTGGATGATATCCGGGAGGAAATGTATCAGAAAATTGCCGGCAACCATACCGTGGAGGAAGCGGAGGCACAGGAAACAGCAGGAATGGTAGCTTTGTCCGCGATCAAGTACGGGGACCTGTCCAACCAGGCATCCAAGGATTATATATTTGATATGGAGCGGTTCACTTCCTTTGAGGGAAATACCGGCCCTTATATTCTGTATACCATCGTGCGTATGAAGTCGATTTTAAGAAAATATACGGAGCAGGGCAAAAACCCGGAGGAATCGGCCTTCTGCACACCGGAGACAAAGAATGAAAAAGACCTGATGCTGGTGCTGTCCCGGTTTCAGGACGCAATGTGCAGTGCCTATGAGGAACTGGCGCCCCATCGTCTGTGCGCCTACGTTTACGAGCTGGCCAATGCCTTCAACCATTTCTACCATGAAACAAAGATTCTGGCAGAAGAGGACGAAACACGGCAGAAAGGTTATCTGGCCCTTCTGCAGCTCACCAGACAGATCCTGGAAACATCCATCGATGTTCTTGGATTTACCGCACCGGACAGGATGTAACCCCCGCCTGCGTGACAGAAAGAAAAAATCCGTCGGACATGATGTCCGGCGGATTTTTTTCAGAAATCAGGGGCATACCGGCTGGTTTTCGGGTATGCCGGAACATCAGTAGCCCAGAGGCTCACCGGTGAGGATGACCTGGATGCGGTTTTTCACCGCGCTTCTTCTGGTGCGGACAATCTGGTTGCAGATGCAGTCCTCGCCGTAGCAGTCGCCGCAGGTACCTGTCACCGCGCAGGAGGTCTTCCGTTCCAGGCGGATACAGTTGGGCGGCGAGGAAATATTGCGGATCCGGGCGATGCCTTCCTCCAGCGACGTAACCACTTTGTTCATGCCGGCTATAATAATCACCTGTTTCGGACCGTAGATGAGGGCGGAGACCCGGTTGCCGGTGCCGTCAATATTGATCAGCTGGCCGTCCAGGGTAATGGCGTTGGAACTCATGAGATAATAGTCGCTGAAATAGGACTCCCGGAACAGCTGCTCCCGTTCTTCCTGGGTATGACAGGCATAGCGGTCCAGCAGACGGATATCGCTGCG
>OCTW013415327.1_pt1 | contig 29621 bp, 29 predicted proteins | sample 1539671 | NCBI WGS metagenome assembly OCTW01 (sample SAMN02144230, study PRJEB22623) | gut metagenome | biome: sheep rumen | host: Ovis aries | place: New Zealand | reverse complement strand
CAGCGCGACCAGCGCATGGTATCTGAACCTCAGCAACGGCTACATGAACATCAGCACTAAGGCCACGAGCACGTATCGAGTGCGCCCCGTCTCAGCATTTATTTCTTAATCTTCAAACTTTAATCTTTGGCACGGCGAAAGCCGTGCCGATAATAGGCAAACGACAATGAAAGTAACATTTAAGCATACAAGGCCAACGAGAGCCATTGAAGAGACCATTGACACCAAGGTTGCAGCCCAAATGGCTAATGACAACAACGGTGCAGCCATTATTGATGATGTAGATTACCCCGTTTATTACGTGGTCAAGGTACAAGTGAAAGTGTGGTGTTTCTGGATTACCATTTGGGAAAAGCATTGCGACATTTCCGATGGTGACACACGCCAGCATATTATTAACGAAGCAAATGATTTGCTCAAAACGATGGAGGGCCAGGACGATGAAAACTAAGAAGCAAAAACGGCATTTCGTACAGTTAGAGTTATTCCCCGAATACGCTTTGCCACAAGGGGGGGGAGCAAGTAACGAACAACCCCAGAACGTGAAAGATAACAAGTAACCGACAGCAGCATCATGGCATTTGTGATTGACCTTTTCCATCAAGTCGTTTATGAGTACGACCGTCATACAGTCGTGGCCGATTATACCGACCAATGGCCACAATATAATGTGTACGACCCTAAAGGCCGATGGATAGGTTGCACAAATGCCGTGTGCGAAGCGAGTTGGAAAGCGAATTGCAGACAAATAATCAAGCATACCCCGATATGATTGTTTTATCCTTATTTGACGGCATGAGTTGTGGCCAGATTGCATTACGCGATATGGGCATACCCGTCACACGCTATTATGCAAGCGAGATTGACAAATGGGCAATCCAACAAACTCAACTCAATTTCCCGGACACCGTGCAATTGGGCGACGTGCGCAACGTCGAGGCACGGACGTTGGGGCATATTGATTTGCTCATTGGAGGAAGCCCGTGCCAGTCGTTCAGTTTTGCAGGCAAGCGTGTTGGCATGAGTACGACAGCCCATGAAAAGGTGCTGACATTAGCACGTTACATGGAACTGAAAGAGCAAGGATTTGAGTTTGCAGGGCAAAGTTATCTGTTTTGGGAGTACGTGCGAATTTTGGCAGAGGTCAGAGAGGCCAACCCCAACGTGCTTTTCATGCTGGAAAACGTGGAAATGGGCAAGCAATGGGAGGCAGTCATTGACCAGGCATTGGGCGTAAAAGGCGTGCATATCAATTCCGCGTTGGTATCGGCGCAGGTCAGAAAGCGCATCTATTGGACTAATATACGAACATTCCAAGCCGATTTATTTGGTGTGCCGGAAAGTGCAATACCACAGCCGAAAGACCGTGGCATTTTGCTTAAACACATTCTGGATGATGAAGTGCCCGACAGATTTTATTTGAAGCCAGAGACCATTGAGAAGTTATTGCAGCATAAGCAAAGGAACAAGGCCAACGGCAACGGTTTTGGTGCAAAATTCCATCAAGGGGGGGGAAGATGACAGCAGTAACGGTTAAAGGCAAAGGAATGTACGATTTAGTGTGTGTGGCACAGCGAGGGCATGAATACCGAGGTGAGCCAGCACATTTTATCCCATGTACCACCGAGGGCAAAACAAACTCCATTACCACGGTGCAGAAAGACAACTTAATCCTGCAAAGGCCACACGGCAAAAACAACGGTGCTGTTTACGCTGATAAAGCCCCGACCCTCACATCTAACTCATGGCAACAAAACAACCATGTGACAGATGGCCGTATCAGGCAGCTCAACCCATCCCGTGAAAGTGGAGGCACACAGCCGTACCAGCAAAACAGAGTATATGACCCAGAGGGCCAGGCCCCAGCGTTGATGAATGGCCACGGTGGGCAAACGATCAATGCGTTAGTGGGGGGGGGATGCACCGATAAGGCGATTAACCCCGGCAGAGTGCGCCAGATTGCAGACAATTCCCGATTGGTACAAATGGGAGGTGAGCGAAACCCAGCAATATCGTATGATAGGCAACGGGTGGACGGTGGAAGTTATCAAACACATCTTTTCTTTTTTGCCCGATGAGTTCAAGCATGAAGCAACAAGTGAATAAAGCCGAATGGCACGAATTTCAAAAGGTATGCCGCAATTGTGTTTTCTGGCAGTCAGAGGGCAATGACACACCGATGGGCGTTTGCACCCTGACTGATACCCTCAAACATGAAATGCAACAGTCGTGCAGCGATTTAAGATTTACAGTATATGATACAGAGCAAAGATGAGCAAAAAAAAGCATCCGTGAGTGCCAAAGTAACACCCGACAGATTGCGCCAGATATACGACATTCTGGAAGATGAGCAGATACCATTTGAGGCCGACGTTAAAAAGGTTGGCCGTGGAATCCGAGAAATAACAATCGTGGCCGATGCCAATAACATTGACCATTTCAAAAATATGTTGGTATGATAAAATTGCAGCATAACCCAGAAGTGGATATTGCCACAGCCCACAAACGCTATGCTAAGAAATGGCGTAACAAGCGGATTGGGTGGCAGGATTTGGTGAACCGTTGCGCCCAGACCAAACGGACGGACGAAACCATCAAGGAGTATTTGAAAATGAGCCGCGAGGAACAAGCCGACATTAAAGACGTTGGCGGTTTTGTCGGTGGCTATCTGTCAAACGGAACACGTAAGACGGCCAATGTATTGTACCGAACCATTGCCACGTTAGACATTGATTATGGCACGGCAGACGTGTGGGAAGAGTTCACCCAGCAATACAGTTGTGCGGCCATGTTATACTCAACACATAAGCACACCAGCGAAAAGCCACGTTTCAGATTGTGCATACCATTCAATCGGCAAGTGACCCCACAGGAATATGAGCCGATTTGCAGACGGATTGCCCACAACGTCGGCATTGAACTTTTCGACATTACGACCTACCAATTGCCCCGTCTATTCTATTGGCCAAGCACGGCCAAGAATGGTGAGTTTGTGTTTGAGTACCAAGATGGCCCCAGCCTCAACGCCGATGAAGTGTTAGCCACATACATTGATTGGCGAAACGTCAGCGATTGGCCGACCTCACAGCGAGAGGGCGAGGTGATAAGCCATGAGATACGAAAGGCAGGCGACCCGTTGGAGAAACCCGGCCTCATTGGTGCATTTTGCCGTGCATACACCATCGAAGATGCCATTGAGAAGTTTTTGCCCGATGCCTACGAAAGAACGGGCATTGATGGCCGTTACACCTATAAGTTAGGAAGCGTTGCAGCCGGATTGGTATGCTATGAGGGCAAATTTGCATATTCACACCATGAGACCGACCCAGCATCAAGGCAGCTTTGCAATGCGTTTGACCTTTGCCGTATTCACCTTTTCGGAGTTCACGATGAGGGTACACGTCAGACCGATGTAACCAAATTGCCGTCGTATCTGAAAATGCAGGATTTCGTGTCGGAAGATAAGACCGTGCGCGTGATGCTGACAAAGGAACGTCAGGCAGAGGCCGACAGCATATTTGCAGGTGTGACCGATGAGCCAGACGATGCCGACGATGAGGCCGAGGAAAACACCGATTGGATGGCTGAGTTGGAGTTTGACAAGAAAGGCAATATCAAGTCAACGGCAAAGAACATCATTTGCATATTGGAGAGAGACCCGAAGTTGGCAGGGCATTTGTGGCACGATGAGTTTACAGGTTTTGACCTCATCAAGAAAGGTTTGCCGTGGGATAAGAAAGCGAAGTTGTGGGGCAACAGAGACGATGCCAATTTGCGTATCTATCTGGAAGAGCAATACAACGTCACGGGAAAGGATAAAATCAAGGATGCCAAGGATGCCGTTTTGACCCGTCACAGATTACACCCCATCCGTGAATATCTGAACGGGCTGCAATGGGATGGTGTGCCGCGTCTCGATCGTCTCATCATTGACTATATAGGTGCAGAAGATACGCCCCTCAACCGTGCAATGACACGTAAGCATTTCACGGCAGCGGTGGCCAGAGTAATGCGCCCAGGGTGTAAGTATGATTATTGCCTCATCATTGCAGGTGCAGAGGGCATTGGCAAATCCACGTTGCTCAACGTCATGGGTGGCCAATGGTTTTCTGACAGCCTCACAACGATGGAGGGCAAATTGGGCATGGAGCAATTGCGTGGTGCATGGCTCATTGAGTTGGGCGAATTGTCAAGCATCAAGCGAAGCGACGTTGAACAAGTAAAGTCGTACATTACACGTCAGGATGATATTTACAGAGCCGCGTATGGCACGGTGGTTGAGAAGCACCCAAGGCAATGTGTGTTTTGTGGCACTACCAATGAAACCTATTTTCTCAAAGGTGACACGGGCAACAGACGTTTTTGGGTAATCAAGATTGTGCCGGAACTACGAAAGCACAGCAACATCAAAGAAGCCATTGAGCGTGACCGTGACCAACTTTGGGCAGAGGCCGTGCAAAGGTGGCGTGATGGTGAGCAACTTTATTTGCCCCAAGATTTGGAGGCTGAGGCCCGACAGAGACAACAGGAATATAACGACGATAGCGACGACCCATTGAAGAGCCTTTTGGCGGTGTATCTGGATAAGAGATTGCCGACAGATTGGCCGTCGTGGGATTTGCAGCGGCGACGTGCGTATTTCACCCAGAGCGACCCATTGGATGCCGAGGGCGTGACCCTCAGAGACCGTGTTTGTGTTGCTGAGTTCATTTGTGAGCAGATGGGCAGGTCAATGGCCGATAAAGAATATAAGTACATGGCCAGACGTATTGCCAAACTGTTAGATGAGTTTGACGGGTGGGAACGTGTCAGCGTTTCACGTCATGCAGAAAAATTGTATGGCAGACAAAAGGCGTGGATAAGAAAGGAGGTTGACAATGAGGGCGATATTTAGGATTGACAAAAACGGCTCAGTTGACAATTTTCAGTTGACACAATGCACAAAATTGGCTAAAGTGTGCAGTTGCTTTGTCAACCGAGTTTTTGAGTTGACAAGTCAGTTGACAAGTCAGTTGACAAAGAAAGTGTCTAAAAATCAATACTTTATATATAATTGTCAATTGTCAACTATAAATTATAAAAAAATAGTGTTTAATAAAAAAGTATGTTTAGAAATAGCGTTTTATTGAATCATACGGGATTTACGCGCACGCGTGAGAGTTGACAACCAGATTGAAAGATGAAAAAGAGTATTGCAAATATAGTGAATCATGCCGAGGTATCGGAGAAAGCCATTGAGCGTTATTTGTTCGATAGCGTAAAGATGGCAGGTGGTGTGTGCCTGAAGTATTCCAACCCGAACATGGCAGGCTACCCCGACCGTGTGGCCATCATGCCAAATGGCGTGACTGTATGGGTAGAGTTGAAGAGCCAAGGAAAGAAGCCCAGCAAGTTGCAGGTGATACGGATTGAATCAATGAGGCAGTTAGGCCACAAGGTTTATGTGATAGACAGCAAGCAAGGTGTGGATTTAATGATGAGCGAATTATGATTTACAGACCATACGAATATCAGCAAACGGCAATGCGATGGATTATTGACCATCCGCGTTGTGGCCTATTTCTCGACATGGGATTGGGTAAAACGGTCAGCACCCTCACAGCCATTCAGAACCTCATGGACGATTGCGAGGTGAGCCGTACATTGGTAGTGGCCCCGAAGAAAGTGGCCGAAACAACATGGACTACTGAGGCCCAGAAATGGGAACACCTCAAAAGCCTCAAAGTGGTTAAGGTGTTAGGCACGGAGAAACAGCGGTGCATGGCATTACAGACAAAAGCCGATGTGTACGTGACAGGACGCGATAACTTTGTTTGGTTGGTTGGCAAATATGGTGGGATGCTGCCATTTGACGTTTTGGTGATTGACGAATTGACCAGCTTTAAGAGTTCAAAGAGTGAGCGTTTCAAGGCAATGCGTATTGCCGTGCCGACTGTCAAGCGTGTTATTGGTTTGACGGGTACACCGGCCCCAAATGGATTGATTGACCTTTGGGCACAGATGTATTGTCTGGATATGGGCGAGCGTTTGGGCAAGAACGTCACGAAGTACAGAGAGACGTATTTTGAGACACACAAATGGAATAACATTATTGTGCGTTGCGACGTGAAGAAAGGTTGTGAGGATATTATCAGAAACAAGATTGCAGACATTTGTTTGTCGATGCAAGCCAAGGATTATTTGACATTGCCCGACCTATTGACCCACACGATCCAAGTGCCATTGTCTGCATCCACAATGGAGAAATACCAGAAGTTTGAGAAAGAGAAAGTGTTGGAGTTTGCAGAAGAGCATAAGGATGAGCCGTCGAACATTCTGGCTAATAGTGCAGCCGGATTGATGAATAAGTTAGCCCAATTTGCCAATGGTGCAATCTACGATGAGAATAGAGAGGTGCATGAGATACACAATGACAAAGTGGATAAGTTGGCAGAGATTGTTGAGGCTGCAAACGGCAACAGCGTTTTGGTATTCTACCAATTCAAACATGACATTCCCAGAATCATAAAGAAGTTAAAGGGGTATCGTGTAGAGGCGTATGAGGGAGAGAAGCAGTTGGTGGCATGGAATAAGGGGGAGATAGACGTGTTGTTGGCCCACCCTGCATCAACAGCCTATGGCCTCAATATGCAGGAAGGTGGCCATTACATTGTGTGGTTTGGTGTTGGCTGGAATCTGGAACATTACCAACAGGCAAATGCCCGATTGCACCGTCAAGGCCAGAAGCACCCAGTTACCGTGTACAAACTCATTTGTCCTAACACAGTGGACGAGAGAGCGGATGCAGCATTGAGCAGCAAGACGGGAGTGCAGCAAGGGTTATTGGATAGCCTTAATTACCTCATGCGTAAGTACCAAGGTGAGGTTTGATTGTGTAACGTAATCGAATGAATATGGCCAAGAATGAAATATACAATAAACTGATACACACTACCCGATGGCTGCAATTGCGTCGGCAGGTGTTAAATGCCCATCCGATATGCCAGATGTGCGAGGCAGAGCGCAGGGTGAGCGAAGCGACCGAGGTACACCACATCGTACCCGTTGAAACAGCAGTAAGTGAGCGAGAAATGGCAGCTTTGATGTTTGACCCTCACAACGTCATGGCATTGTGTCACAAGCATCATCAGGAAGTACACCAGACGTTAGGCAAAGGAGGAAAGCAAGAGCGACGAAAACGGGCTGATGCACGGCTGCAAAATTTTGTTAAAAAATTTTTCAACGATGAAGTCGGGCCATGATTTTGAAACGGGAGGGAGGCCGAATAAACCCCGCCAAAACCTTTCTCTTCACACGAAGTGAGTTTTTAGGCCGTGGGGGCACAGCCCCGATTTTTTGCCCATATTCAATTATTTGCCGATATTTTCAGTAAAAACGCAATAAAAGACCCAGATATGAGATTTGAAGATGATATTTTCGATTTTGCCAATTTCGGCAAGGGCCAGGCCCCAGCCGAGCCAGAGGCAGCAATGGCCAGCGATGAGGGCGCAGATGCCGCAGACAGAGCCGAGGCCAAACGGGCACACCGACGTACAAAGGAGTGTACCGAACTAAGCCAGCGTTATGAGTACCGCCGTGCTTTCTCAGAGGTGAGAATGTTGGAGGCCATGAAATATGTGCCATTGCAGGATGGCCACACCTACAATTTCATTACCGCTGGCGACGTGGATAGTTTGTCATTCTTGAAAGTGGTATTGAACCAGCACGATTTGGATTTTATGCTTTGCTCCACATGGTGTATGGCCGCAGAGGATATTTTGCAGATTCAGCAATGGTGGGAGGCAGGGCGCATTAAGAAATTCGATATGTACATGGGTGAGATATTCCCCGGCAGTTACAAAATCGAGTGGCAGATGGTCAAGAAATTCTATGCCGCCCACCCGGACGTTGGCCGTGCCGCCATCTTCAAGAACCACAGCAAAATTTACGCAGGGTGTAACGTGGCCGATGGGTTTTACTTTGGCATACAGACATCGGCAAATATCAATACCAATCCGCGAACTGAGCAAGGGAGTATAACAGTCGATAAAGGTATCTTTGATTTTTACAAAGATTACTTTGACGGCATAAATAGTTTTGAGAAATGACAGAGCAGGAACGAGACAAGCAAAAGGCCGCAGTTGTGGCCGAGATAGTCAGGAGCAAAGGTTTCAAGACCGTGGCGTGTACAAACGTCGGCCTCAACCCACGGACGTTCAGGCAATGGATGGCCACAGATGCCGAGTTTAGGCAGGCCGTCGAGGATGCCGTGGAGATTGCCCGTGATTACCGCGACGATATGGCCGAAAAGAAATTGTATGAGAACGTGGAGGCAGGCGACGTGACCAGCATTATTTTTTACTGTAAAACCCGTCTGAAAAATCGAGGGTACACGGAAAAGGTATTGCCGCAGCCCCAGCCAGAGCAAGCACCGGCCCAGCCGACATTGCCAGAGCCTCAGATTGTGGATGGTGAGAAGATTGCCGCATCCATCCAAAAGAAGATTACGGCCAAAAAGACCTACATTGTTAAGTTGCTCAAAAAGCAAAACAAGTACACACCCGAACTGTCAATGCAGGTCAAGATTACGGCGCAGCTGTTGGTTAGGACAGAGATATTGGCCGAGCAGATATTTGATGCCAACCACAAGCCCGTGAATGTGGAGTTATCCCGTGAGGGCAATGAGCGTGAGAGTATCAGCCCCAAGGAAAAATTGTATCTGGATTTGCTGACCCAGAGCCAAAAGGCACTCAGGGCGTTGGGCATGAACACGGACAGCCGAGAGCGTAAGACCGACAACGATGGTTTTGCCGACTTTATTAACCAATTCAAGGATGAGGAAGAATGACCGAAGAAGAGAAAGTAAGAGAGCGACAATTTAAGGCTGATGTGGTGGCCGACCTGCAAAGGCAACGGCCATATCTGGCCACCCGTTACCGCCGTGCGCTGGATGATACCGACCCACGTATGGCGCAGTATGTGTTTGGTGTGATAGACAACCCAGATGCCCACAACCTTTATGAGCATTTGGCCATCCGGCGTTTCTTCAAGATGCTGGATAAGTACGATTGGAAGAAAGGCCGCGTTAAGCGTTTCATCAAGTTTTATGAGGTGTTGCGTTTCAATGGTACGTCTGGCAGAACCCGATATAAGTTGACACCCGTGCAGACGTTTCAGTTTGCCAACATATTCGGGTTTGTTGATGCAATTGGCCGTCGGCTCATTCGTACTGTTTATATCTTTGTGCCGCGTAAATTCAGCAAAACCACGTCGGCTGCATCATTGGCCGTGTTTGATATGCTGTTTGGCGACAACAATGCTCAGGCATACGTTGGGGCAAACAGTTATGAGCAGGCCAAAATTTGCTTTGACGAGATACGGGCAATAATGCAGGATATTGACCCATCCGCTCGGCATTTCCGCGTGAACCGTGAGAAAATCACCTTTAAGGACAGAGGCCGTGACAGCCTCATCCGATGCCTCACGGCTAACGCCAAGACGCAGGACGGTTTACACGCCTCATTGGTGATAATGGATGAGTACGCCCAGGCACGGAACACGGCAGGAAAGAACGGTGCAGACCTCAAAAACGTGCTGACATCTTCGATGGGGCCACGCCGTGAGCCGTTGACGATGATTATTACCACGGCCAGCGACGTGATAGATGGCCCGTTTGCCCATGAGTTGGAGGGCGTGAAAAAGGTACTCAGAGGCGAGGCCGAGGCCGACACCATGTTTGCCTCACTATTTATGCCCGACGTGGACGATGAGGAAAACGACCCTCATACATGGGCAAAGGTGCAGCCCCATTTGGGCATAACAGTACAACCCGATTTCTACGAAAAGGAGTATGAGACCGCCCAACTGTCAGCCGAGAATATGTTGGCGTTTCGTACCAAGTTGCTCAACGTGTTTGCCGTCAACGATGAAACGGCATGGCTACCAGAGAAAGTTTGCCAGAGCCTCATGGGAGATTTCGACATTGACCATGTGCAGGGCAAGCCATCGTGTGCCGTGGCGTTTGATTTGTCGGTGCATGATGATTTCAGCGCAGTATCATATACCATCTATCTGGAGGCCAACAAACGCTTTTATACCCATACCGACTATTATTTCCCGGAGGGCGCATTGCCCGGCCACCCCAATGAGCAGCTTTACAGGTTATGGCATGAGGCAGGGCATTTGAAGTTGTGCAAGGGAAAGAAGATTGACGTGAGGCAGGTGGGCAATGATATATTGGCACGATCCAAACGTGTGCGCATTATCCGAATCAGTTACGATGCCTACAAAGCGCAGGATTTGGTGAATATCTTGCGAGTGTTGGGAGGCCCTGACACGTTGCAGCCATACAGCCAGACCAATGGCAATTTCAATTTGCCCGTCGAGAGTTTTGAAATGATGGCCTACAATGACCCACCCCAAATTACGCTCAACAACAACCCCATCAATCTGTATTGCCTGATGAATTGCGTAATTGACGAGGATAGGTTGGAGAATAAGAAGCCAATGAAAGTGAGCCAATACAGAAAGATTGACGGCGTGATTACGTGCCTAATGACAATTGGGGCACTCTATTCTTACGAAAGATAAGTTAAAGTTTGTTAAATATTTTTTGGCGGCTGTTTTGCTTTGTATCACATTGTTTTGCTTTGTCCTACATTGTAAAACGGCCATTTTTAATATGTGTATCTTTGCAGCAGATAACTTTGCAAAGATATGAATTTTCCTAAATGGCTGAACCCTGCAACGTGGTTTTCCAGAGAGGAAACCATTGTCGAAACAGGCACGGATGAGCAATCGACCGCGCCCGATACACCGCGCACGGGAGGTTACAGTTATTGGGAACTTTTGGCAGGTGGCAACAGCACCGCATTGTCTATTGCCACGGTGTACCGTTGCGTTAATCTGTTGGCCGATAGTGTGGCCGTTTTGCCGTGTCAGTTCATGCGGCAGAAAGATGGCCGTTTTGTCATTGATACCAACAGCCGATTGCATTACCTTTTGAACGTGCAGCCCGATTTCACATTGAGCGCGTTTGATTTCTGGCGTTTGGTAGTGCAGAGATTGTTGATGGACGGCAACGCCTACATCGTACCCATATACAACACTGCCACATTGGAGATTGACCGTCTGGCGTTGTGTGGCCGCGCCACAGTGACCCATGACACAACCAATGACACGTACACCGTCACAGATGCAGACAACGGGATTTATGGCGTGTATGATGAAGATGAGATTATCCACATTAAGGGCATGAGCGTTGACGGCAAGCATGGTGTGAGTGTATTAACGTATGCCCGTCTTACATCGAATATCGCTACCACAGGCGATGCCGAAACACTTAAACGCTTTGCCAATGGTGGTAACGTCAGAGGTATCATTTCCAACGATAACAGTGTAAGAGGTTTTGGCGAGTACCAGGATGAGGAATTGGAGAAAACGGCAGTTGATGTTGATGGACGTTTCCAAGCAGGGCAACACATCGTATCTTTGCCCGGTCAAGTCCAATTTACTCAGATGTCGATGAGTTCAGTGGATATGCAGTTTTTGGAGAGCCGCAAATTTACGGTCAGAGAGATTTGCCGTTTCTTCGGTGTGCATCCATCGTTTGTTTTCGACGATACCAGCAATAATTACAAATCGGCTGAAATGGCCAACGTGGCATTTCTCAATAACACCCTCAACCCTATTTTGCGGAAGATTGAGGCCGAGTTGTTGCGTAAGTTGGTGGCCCCGACGCTGGCAACCAAGCGAAAGTTTGAGTTTAACCGCCAATCGCTTTATGCGTGTGATTTGGAGAGCAGAGGCAAGTATTGGAAGCAAGTTATTGAAACGGGATTGTACACCGTCAATGAGTTGCGCCGTGAAGAGAACAAGCCCGATGTGGAGGGTGGCGACACGGTGTTGGTATCTGCCAATCTGAAATCCATTACCAATCTGGCCGCAGAGGGAGAACCGACACAGACAGAACCCGATAAGAACCCCGACGATAACAAGAAAAAGGAGGACAGCGAAGATGAAGAATAAGAACCAAATAATCAGACGGCAGATGTTCACGGTTGCAAGCCTGCAAGTACGTGAAGCCGCCGAGGGCGAGGCCCCCAGCCGAATTATTGAGGGGTACGCCATTCTTTTCAACGTGCCATCCGCTCCATTGTGGGCAGATGAGGACAGCGAAGCCAGAGAGGTGATTGCCGCAGGTGCAGTGACCAAAGAACTGTTGGACGGTTGCGACATCAAAATGACGATGTTTCACAATCGGCAGTTGCTTTTGGCACGATCAAACAAGGGCGCAGGTACATTGACGTATGAGGTTGACGATAAGGGCGTGAAGTTCAGTTTTGAGGCCCCCAATACAGTCGATGGTGACAAGGCATTGGAATTGGTAAGACGTGGTGACATTGGTGGGTGCAGCTTTGCATTTACCACACGTTATTACGATGATGCTTGCGTCGAGCGCAGTGCCAAGGTGGTGAATGGTACGACCATGATAACGTACACCGTGAAAGCCGTTACGGGCATTTACGATTTCACCATCACTGACAACCCGGCATATCCCGATACATCGGTTGAGGCGAGGGAGTTTGTGGCAGGGCTGAAAGCCCCAGAGACCCCCGAACCCGAAGCCCCAAAAGACGATACGAAAATGCGTGAGCAATTGCGCGAAATGCGTTGCGCCGCAAATAGTAAGTTATTTTAAGTTTAACCCCCTAAAATCACAGTTCAATGAAGAAAAACAAGTTGAATGTGCGCGAATTGGTCAATCAGTACCAGGCCAATTGCGACCGTATCCGCGAAATTGCCGATACGTGCGAAAAGGAGAAACGTGAGCGCAACGAGGCTGAAAGCACCGAGTTTGAGGCCCTTTGCCGCGACAATCAGTTGCTCCAAATGAAGATGCAGGTGGCGACCGCCGAGCATCTGCGTGAGAACCCCAACGCCGCTGAGGAAGCCATTACCCTCATCCGCGAGAACGCGAAGAACGGCAAGAAGTCGGAAATTATCTTTGTCCGCGACATGATGATGGTTTCCGACGTGAACGCTGGCGGCATCATCCCCCTCAACATTCAGGACATTTTGAAGCCCCTGCAAGAGGGTTTCATTCTGGACAAGGTAGGTTTGCCCATGCCTACGGGATTGGCTGGCGATTTCGTTTGGCCGATGTACGAAATGGTGGAGGCTCAGATTGCCGGAGAGGGTGTTGCATTGGGTGACACCAAGATTCCGTTTAGCAAGATGACCGCCGCCCCTGAGCGTGTCGGCATTGCCATCCCCGTGACCAACCAGAGCCTCAACCAGAGCGCAGGTGTGCTGGAGATGATTGTGCGCGAGATTATGCCGCTGTCGATTCGTCTGTTGCTCAACAAGATTTTGTTTAGCACGGAAAAGGTCAACAACGCCACCAACCTCATCGGCCCCTTTGCCGCCATTGCCATCAATGCCGCCAAGTCGGCCGCACAGCGTGACAAGAAGATTCCGGCCATTGTGCAGTTGGCTCATGTGCCCACATTCGAGCAGCTCAACGCCCAGATGAAGGCCAAGGTGCTTGAAACGGGTATTGCTGGCGACCACCTTTGCTGGATTATGACCAAGAGCATGGAGGCCATTTTGGAGGGTACGCCCATCAATAAGGATGGTATCTTTGTGCCCATGATTCAGAACGGCATCCTTTGCGGCCTGCCCGTGTACACCACCAACGCCATCCGTAAGACTACGACCAGCGGTGACACAACCACCGTTACTGAGTTCATCGGATTGGGCGATTGGCGTTACCAGCCCATGGGCCTGTTTGGCACAATCCGCTTCATCGTTGACCCGTATTCCCAGGCCCGTAAGGACAGCGTGGATTTCGTACTCAACACGGACTATGGCACAAAGACCATCCGCAATGAGGCGTTCCTGTTGGGCCAGGTGGCCGCATCCTAAAACTTTTCTTTCTGTTCATACGATAATAAATTAAAGTTTGGTTAGTCAATGGCAGCAGTGGATTTGGCACTCTTCAAAAAGCACGTCAAGGCAGACGATTTTGCCGATGATGATACTTATTTGCAGCACCTTTTGGATGCCGCAAAGGTAAGCGTTATCATGGCAACCCACCGCACGGAAGATGAGTTGAAAGCCATTGGAAACGGTGAGATACCAACGCCCGTTGTACAAGCGATTATGATGTTGGCAGCCCATTGGTACAATCAGCGTGAGAGCGTAAGCACAACGCAGATGCACCAAGTGCCCGATTCACTGTCTGCATTGATTAAGCCATACCGAAAGTTAGTGAAAGACAAGGAATGATTGCAGGACGCATGAAATACAAGTTGGCGTTATTGATGCCCAGCACGATCGAGAATGATTTTGGCGAGGCCAAAACCACCTACGAACAAACGCGCATTGTCAATGCCGAAAGGGTAAAGAACAATGGCCGCAGGAGTGAAGAGGTTGGTGAGCATTTCCCCGATTATAATGCTGAGTTCAATATCCGAGACGCGCACCCCGTCGATGAAAATTGGCGAGTGCAGCAATTGGGTGGCCATTTGTACACCGTGACCGCGATAATCCCCAACATTGACAAAGGTATGAAAACACTGATTTGTGAGCGTGTGAACGAGTAACCCAGCAGCCGATGAAACCCGAAGAATACACAGGCAGCGAATGGCAGTATCTGTTAAAGCAGATGGACGGCAAGGAAATCAAGAAATCTTTGCGCAGTGCCATAAGAGCCGAGGCCAAGAAAGCCCAGAAGATAGCGCAGGACAAATTGGCCGCGACTGATTTGCAGGTGCAGGGTAACACGGCAGACTGGAAGAAAGGAATTAGAACGTACATTTACAATCCCAACAGAGCCACGGGATTTATGGTGACGGTCAAGGCCAGAGCCGCAAGCAGAAAGACGGGTAAAGGCGAGAAGTCAATGCACCAGAACCGCAAGGGCTTCAAGAAACCCGTTTTGATGTGGGCAGAAGAGGGCACGATTGCCCGTAAGCGTGGAGGCAAGCGAGTGAAAGCCGACAACGCCCACAACACGGCAAAGGCGCAGGGCAGAATTGGTGGAGCATGGCAGTACATACGAAAGGGTGGCATTAAGACGGGCCGGATGAAACCGTACCGTTTTCTGGAAAGGGCAACCCCTGAAATGTTCCAAGCCGTCGAAGCAGGTTTGACCCCCGAAGTTGGCAGAGCCGTTGAGAACGTGGCACGGAAATGTGGTTTTATCTAATAGGCAGCATCTATGACATCATTAAGCATTGGCAAGATTATCCGCAAACTTCTAACCGAGAGCGCGAAGATTAAGGCGGCAAAGGTGACAAAGGTTTTCCCCGTCGTTACCGATGAGGCCAAATTGCCATACATTGCATATCGTCGGGCTGATATTGAGCCAGGCCCCTTTAAGGGTGGCAACGCCGACACGGTGACAGTCGAGGTGGCGTGTTTCACCAAAGACTATGAGAGTGGCATTGATTTGGCCGAGATAGTGCGCGAGGTGCTGGATTGTCAAGAGAAAGAGATTGACGGTTTGAAAATGCGCAGTTGCACATTGTCTGGCGGCGATGAGAGATACCAAGATGATGCCTACGTTCAATATTTAGTATTCACAATTAAAGCATAATGAATTATGAGTTACGTTAATGGTAGTGATTTGTTGCTGAATGTAGGTGGCAAGGCTATCGGCCATTGCACCACCCACACCACAACTTACAACAGCGAGACGAAAGACCGCGCCGTTAAGCCCGTTGCAACCGCCAAGAAGTCCGCAGGACTGTGGAAAGGCAAAGGCGTTACGGGCCTCAGTATTTCCATCAGTGCAGAGGGTTTGCGCTATTATGGCGAGACCGAAAACGGGTTTGTGCAGATTGCGCCCATGTGGGGCAAGGGCCAGAGCGTTCAGGTGCAGGCATTTGAGCGTGAGGGCGACACGACACCCTATCTGCAAGGTAAGTTTGTCATTACCTCCATCGAGGAGACCAGCCCGGCACAAGACGATGCCACGTACACCGTCAATCTGGAGAATGACGGTGAGCCTGACATCTACCCCGGCAGCGAAGAGGAAGATGGCGGTGGCGACGACGATGGCGATGGTGGCTAACAACCTAATCTGACACAACATGAATAAGGTTGAAATCACAATCAACGGCAAGCATTACCCCTGTCGGCCAACGATGGGGGCAATGCTCCGTTTCAAGAAAGAGACGGGCCGCGAAATTACCCAAATCGAATCTGGCAGTTTTTCCGATATATGCACATATCTTTGGTGTTGTTTGGTATCGGCCTGCAAACATGATGGTATTGAGTTCAATTTGTCATTGATGGATTTTGCTGACAGCATCAGTGCAGATGATATGACCGATTGGAGCAATACCGTGATGGGCGATGCCGAGGGCCAGGCCCCAGAGGATGGCGCAGATGCCGAAAAAAAAAGTCAGTAGGCATTTATGAGTTGTTAGGCATTGCGGTTGGCTGCATTGGTTTGTCATATGACGATTTTTGCAGATTGACCCGTGAAGAGTTCCAACACATTTATGATGCCTATCAAGACAAATTGGAAACTGAGTACCGTTGTGAATGGGAGCGTATGCGAATGTTGGCCGCAATAACCATACAGCCGCACACCAAGAAAAAGGTAACACCCGAAAAGTTATTGCCATTCCCATGGGAAAAGAAGAGTAAGGCCGACCATAAATTGCCGACCGCCAAAGAGGATAAGGCAAGGTTGGAAAGCCTATTGAAACGAATTAAGAAGTAACAGCAGATATGGCAAAAGACGTAAAATTTAATATAAAGCTGCAAGTTGACGGCAAAGATGTGGTTGTGCAAGCCTCAACCAACGTCAAGCAGTTGGCCAACGATTTAGGGTTGGTGCATGACCGCGTGACAGCCGCCGACAAAGCGTTTATGAAATGGACGCAGAGCGTTGTTGCCATCGGTGCTGTTACTAACTCCATCCAACAAATATCTGGCGTACTCAACACCCTCACTGAGGACAGCCGTACATTTGGCGCAGCCATGAAAGCCGCCAACACTATGGCTGGCAAGGATGCCGAGGGATTTGCGCAACTAAAAGACCAGGTTGCCGAACTGAGTAAGTCAATACCAATGGCCCGTGATGAGTTGGCCAATGGTTTGTATCAAGTCATTTCAAATGGCGTTCCCGAAGATAATTGGATTGATTACCTAAGAGCATCGAGCCGTGCCGCCGTCGGTGGCATTGCCGATGTTGGCGAGGTGGTCAAAGTCACTTCGACTGTCATTAAAAACTATGGTTTGGAATGGTCAGCCGCCCAAGATATTCAGGACAAGATACAGTTGACCGCCAAGAACGGTGTGACATCGTTTGAGCAGTTAGCCGCCGCCCTGCCATCCGTCACGGGCCAGGCAGCACAGTTGGGCGTGTCATTCACGGAAATGCTGGCCGTGATGAGTACGTTGACGGGCGTAACGGGTAACACGTCAGAGGTGGCCACGCAGCTTGCAAGTGTGCTGACCGCACTAACAAAGGAGAGCAGCAAGAGCCAGAAGATGGCCGAGGAAATGGGTATTGAGTTCAATGCCGCATCCATCAAGGCCGCAGGTGGCTTGCGTAACTATCTGCAAGAGTTAGACCGTACCGTTACGGCATACGCCCAGAAGTCCGGCCAACTCAAAGAATCTATTTACAGCAAACTTTTCGGACGTGCCGAGGCATTGCGTTTGGTCAATGGCCTAACGGGAGAAATGGCCGCTAAGTTTGACGAAAACATTGCCGCGCTGGATAACAGTGCAGGAACGATTGACAAGGCATTTGAGACGATGAGCAGCACGGGAGCGGCCACAACTCAGATGCTAAAGAATCAGTTTGCCGCCGTTACCGACCTCATTGCAGGGATCGTGGGAGGCATACAGCCATATTTGAATTTTACCGCCCAATTGGGCATGACCATATTAAGCGTTACCAGCCTCACAAAAGCCATCAAGGGCCTCAACATTGCACACGCATTGATGATTGCCCGTACCAAGGCCGGAGGTGTGGCGATGCTGGCATTTGGTTTGAGGGCGAGCCGTGCCGCCGCTTTTTCCCGTGTGTTCAGTGCCGCATTGAAAGGTGTGGCGTTTCAGGCCACAGCCACTAAGATTGCAATACGTGGTTTGATGATGGCAACGGGCGTTGGTGTCATTGCAGGTGTTACGTTTGCCGTTGAAAAATTAACGGGAGCATTTGAGGATGCCAGCGATGCCGCCGAAGATACGACAGAGAAGATTGACCGTGTGGCCGATACCGCCCAGCAGGCGCAGGATGCTTTTGCCAACAAGCAGTCAGAGGTGTACAGCAGTCTAATGACAAAATACACCCAATTGCAGACGGCATGGAAAGCACTGTCAACAGCCCATGCCAAAGCCCAATGGATTAAGGACAACAAAAAGGCATTTGAGGAATTGGGGTTGAAGATAACCAACGCCAAGGATGCCGAAGATACGTTTGTCGGCAATACCGATGCCGTTGTGGAATCGTTCAAGGCCAGAGCCAAAGCCGCCGCCCGTCTGGCACAACTCACAGAAGAGTACAGAATCCAAATGGATTTGGCCGATGAGATTGCCCGTGGTGATGAGCAATACCGCCAAGAGAACACCGTGCAGGCAGGCGAGAAAGTCAGACGTGAGGGTGAATTTTACCCGGCTGGCCATTCTGCCGAGAAAGGCATGGAGTACGTCAACAGCGGTGGCCATTGGGTTTATACTGATAAGGGTGCAGCACAGCACAACGCCAATATCGGCAAAAACCCTAATATGCAGAGCAGCCGCGACGCATTGGCAGCATCCCAAGAGCGCAGCAGGAAAATCGAGGGCGACATTGCCGCCGATGCCAAAGCCGCCACGGCCAAGGTTAAACCCACGCCCACCAGAACAACTAACACAACCAACACAAAGGGCGACCCCAATAATGACAAAATCATTGAGGGTGCAAAGAGTTATGCCGACCTTACACACAACATCGGTGTGTATAAGAAGCAGTTGGAGGCAGCAGACCCAGCCAACAAGCAGCTTATTACATCTTTGCGCCAGCAGATTGCCGAGGCCGAGGAAGCAGCACAAGCCGCAAAGGATTTGGCCAACGGATGGGATTTGCAGAACCCCGACACGCTGGAAGAGATAGACGAAGCCATCAGCCGCCAGCAGGCGTTGAGGAAAAAGGCCAGTGCCGAGAATCTGCAAGGCATTGATGCCGAAATTAAGCGTTTGCAGGGATTGAAAGCCCAGATGGAGCGTAATGCCAAAGTGCCGACACCCATTGAGCAAATCCACACGTATGAGCAATTGGATGAGGCATTGGCCATCTACAATGACCGCCTAAAGGTGGCCACGGAAGAGGAACGCGCCCAAATCCAAACTCAGATTATCGAGTTGGAGAAATTGCGTAAGAAATGGGATGCCACATTGGAGGCCATGAAAAAGCCCGGCCCCATTGGTACGCTAAAGACCATCGAGGATTTAGACAATGCCATTTCCTATTACGGCCAACTCCAAAAACATCAGAGTGCCGATGAGATTGCCGCCACCCAGCAAGTCATACAAGCATTGGAAGCCAAGAAAAAGGCTATGCAGAGGCCGATTGAGTTGGCAGGGATGCAAAAGGAAATTGACGAAATCAATGCCCTAAGTGGCCGTGAGTTCAAGGTGAAAATTAAGGGCATGGGATTTGATGCCCTCACTGACAAAATCCGCGAACTGCAAAAGGCCCTCAACGATATTGACAACCCACCGACCGAGAATCAGCGAAAACAGATTGAGGGCATGATTGCCACATACGAGGAATGGCGCAGAAAGTCAATCAGTGCGTTTGATACAGCCCGAAACGGATGGGATGGTATCAAGGGCATTGGCAACTCCATTCAGAGCATTACGGACGCGCTGGAGGGAAACGGCAACGCATGGCAAAAGACTGTTGCGCTCGTTGATGCTTTCATCGGTTTGTATGAGGGAATCCAAGCCGTCATTGGCATCATCAATTTGTTATCGGCTGCATCGTCAGCCCACGCCGTGACCAAAGGTGTTGAGGCAGGTGCAGAGACCACAGAGGCAGCGACCAGGGAGGCAGCGACCGCCGCCAATGTTGCTGCATCCGTGGCCCAGATTGCGGCAAACAAATTGGAAACAGCATCGTGGGCAGAGTTGGCCGCAGCCATGACATTTGCCGCCCACGCTTACATACCATTTGCAGGAACGGCCATTGCCGCCGGAATGATTGCAACCCAGCAGGCGTTGATATTGGCCGCAGGTATTCCGAAGTACGAAAAGGGTGCTTTGGCATTTGGCCCCACGTTAGGCATATTCGGTGAGTACGCAGGTGCAAGCCACAACCCCGAAGTCGTGGCCCCGTTAGACAAATTGCGCTCCATGATTGAGCCATCCGAGGGAGGCATAAGTGGTGACGTGCGATTTGTCATTGATGGTGACAAGTTAGTTGGCATTTTGAAAAGAAGAAACAACCAATCCAAGCGAAGTTAAGCAATGAGCAAGCAGTTACGATACAGAGGTGAGTTTGTCAGCCGCGCAGGTGTTGTGTGGCGTGTTGACATCATGCAGGATGCCGACCAGCCATTTGACAGCATCGGTGTGCTGACATTCGAGGCTGAGGAAACATTGCTCATGGAATGGGAAGAGAAAAGCAAAGAGGAAGTATTGCAGGGCTGCATGGCCACACTCAAAGTGGAAAGCCCCGGCGATAGAACCTATGAAGATTTATACACAATCGAGGTTGGCCGCATCCGTATGGACGTGTACCGTAACAATGTGCTTTATTGGTGTGGTACGCTGGACGCAGAGTTTTACGAAGAGCCGTATGAGAAAGCCGCCAAGTACCCCGTGAGCCTCAAATTTTCCGATTTCGGCGTATTGGGCAGATTGAAGTATGATTTGGCAGGTATGCGCACCCTCAAAGAGATTGTGACCTATTGCCTACAACGTGCAGGGCTAACAGCCGACATTGACGAAAGTCTGATAAGCACCTGCATATCGGGTAGCACCCCCATGAGCCTAAAGGATTTGAAAGTGCGCAGTGATAATTTCTATGATGAGGATGGTGAGGCCAGCACCCTGCAAGAGGTGTTGGAGGGTATTTTGCAGCCATTGGGATTGCGCATGATACAAAGGTGTGGCAAGGTGTATGTGTACGACCTCAACGGACTTTACACCAAGGGCCAGGCAAAGCCCATGCAATGGGATGGTGACAGCCAGACAATGGGCGTTGATGTGGTTTTCAACAATGCCAAAATTACATGGTCAACGTATGCCCAAAGCGGCAATCTGGCCCCCGATGAGTGTTGGACGGAAGAGACAACCCCGAATGTGTCAAACCTCAACAACCTCAGTCCTGCAAACTACAAGGGCAGTGATTATTTCACATACTATTACCAGAACGATTTGGAGGGATGGGCAGATGCTACCGATAAGGGATTTACCATTTTCCTCAATACCAAGGGTAAGAACGCCACACTTTCCGACTATTTCACAACGGCAAGGTTTTTCAAGATTGTGCCGCAGTACGACGGACAAGAATGTGAGGGCATTGCGCTCATGTACCCAGCCGTGCAGGGATATAAGGTTAGTTATGGCGGTGGTTATCACGCTGAGATACGCCACGCCCGTATGGGTATCAACCCGGCATATATGCAGGGTACGTTGAATGATATTGACAAATACATCTTCAAAAGCGCATCCGTATGGATTCCGCCCGTGGATGATGCAAGCGATTTGATTTTGCGCATAAGGCTTGACATGATGGTTGACCCGCGTTTCAATCCCTTTGAGCAGGCTGAGAATTTCATGAAATGGGTAGAGCAGAAAGATTGGCAAGACCAATGGAACGCCAGAGGTAATTTTCTGTATATCCCTGTTACGGTCAAATTCAAGCCGTCTGGAAGTGATACGGTGTATTGTTGGGATAACCGCGTCATTGTCGCTACTGATATAAGATATGGTGTCAGCACGATCAATCAGTCATTGGGCGAATGGAAAACTTACACGGGCAACGACGATAAGCCTAATGTTTGGGGCTATCTTTGCTATTACGACCCCAACGACCGGGAAGAGAAAAGCGGTGTGGCCAATGGATGGGCAACAAACCGCCAAGCCATCAACCCACACAGAAATAAGATTGCATCAGTGCTGAAAAACAGCGAGGCAGGGCAATATATCCCATACCCCAACTTTGGCGGAGCAGGTGGCGATTTATGGTTGGAAGTCAGAGGCGACGGATGGCAGATAAGCGATGGCGGCGTTAATCTGAGCAAAGACAAGATAATTGACACATACGGGCTGTTTTATGGCGATGATATGCGAAGCCCTAAGTGTAATTGGATTTTGGCGAAATTGCCTGAGATTGAGGTGATGAATAATGTGCAGTTTGACGCGCCCATCAACACGGATGATGTGGAGTACAAAGCCACCATCAACGAGAGTGCCAAAGAGAGTTTGGAGTTAGACACCATTTGCGGCAGCAGCTCCAAGGGAGTGCCGACCGCCAGAGGCGCATATTTCAATGCCGACACGGGCAAACAGATTACGCAACTGACAAGGGCAGGGCGCACAACCCAAATCGAAGAGTTATTGATTGGTACGTTGTACAGTCAATTTGCCGACCGCCGTACAAAGTTGGAGGGCGAGGCCAAGATTGCCGCCGATGGTGTTGTGCCATATACTGAGCAGAACCAAGAGGGCAAGGTGTTTGTGCTGACAGCCGACACCCAGAACGCGATTGAAGATACCAGCCAAGCCGTGATTGTTGAATTGCGGCCAGACGAATATAAAAAGGAGGGCGAGAAATGAGTGCCAAAGTCTATAAATCGGAAGCCAACGAAAGAACCGCCAAGCCCAGAGCCAAGCGATTGAGAGAGTTGGGAGGTATTGCCGCAGGTGGTGGCAGTACCGTTGTCAACGTGAATGGCAGTGGCACAATCCCATCAGGCGACGGCCACACCCACGCCAATAAAACCGCGCTCGACCAGATAAGTACCGACAGCCAAGGTTATGAGTATCTGACCCGATTAGTTGAGGTGGAAGTGGAAACGACCGACCCAGAGACGGGCGAAACGACCAAAACCAAAGAATGGCAATCCAAAACGGAAAAGGTCAAAGCCGGATATGCCGACGTTGCCCACGACCTCACACCCGACAGCCCCGTGCGTCAACAATTCCTGAGCCGTATTGCAGACGATGTGGCGCAGGGCAAAATTACCTTTGAGCAGGGATTGATTGCCGTTGGTATGGCCATATTCCAAGATGGTGCAGAGTTTGGCGAGTTTGTCAAATCTTTATATGCTGGCAAGGGCGCAGGTATTGACAAAGATGGCAATGCAGAGTTTGAAAGCGTGAGGGTACGCACATACTTTGAGGCCGTTGAGTTAATCATCAACCGACTGTCAGCCATCGAGGGCGACCAATTGTTGACTGAGGCCGACACAATCGAGAGAGTTGTGGATTTGGGCGACAATTGTTATGGCCTATATTTGCACCCCAAATGGGAGGGATATTTTACCGCCCAAGCCGTCGGCAATGTGCTGAAAGGTATTATCAATAATTTGGGTGCAGTGGCATTGGGCATGACGGGCCAGGGAAACGCCGCCATGTACACCTCATGGATGAGGGTAAACAGCGTAAACCCCACGCTCAATTACATTGAGGTGACGATGTACCCCGACGATGAGACCCCAGCCGGAAAGAACTTTTTGCCGTGCGAGTTGATGAAGATTGCCCGATGGGGCAACCAAACCGATAAGACACGCCAAAGCTGCCTTTATCTGTCAAGCACGGAGGGGCGCATTGTGCATTTGAATGGTGTGACAAAGCCCATCATTGACCAATCCAACTATGCAGCCACCTTTGGCACGATACCAGAGTTTGTTAAGCAAATGACTGACCGCGATGGAAACCCGTTACCATTGCGCGACAATCTGGATTACGTTTACATCGGTGGCCTCATCGTGCAGGACGTGATAAGGGTTGATTTCCAAGGCAAGCCGATTGTTACATACGTCGATCGTGGCCAATGGTATGCAGCCGCCAATTATTATTGCGAGGCCAAGAACCCCACGACGGGCGTATGGGAAACAAGCGATGTGTGGTACATGGGTTGCAAATATCGGTGTTGCAAGAATCTGACAAAGACCGCCCCGGCATGGAACAATACCGATTGGGCAATGGTTGAGGGCAACCCCGATTTCACGGTTGAGTTTGCCGATACTGATTACCTTTTCGACCCCGACCGATTTGCCGTGACATTGACCATCATTGCCAAACTCCACAACATTGACGTGACCGCTGACATTCTGGATGCCGATGTGATATGGACGCGATACAGCGAAGATGATAAGGGCGTTGAGCGAGTGGCCAGCGATAACGCATGGGCATTGAAACGGGCAGGTGCAGGAAAATCCATCAATCTGACAGCCGCCGACGTGGATTTCAACGGGTATGTGCCAAGGGTGTTGAGGTACACGGCCACGGTGACATTGCGCGACGGCATGGGTGAGCCAGCGGCCACGGAGAGCGTTAGTTTTGAGTTTTAACATATAAGCAGCTGAATATATGAAAACAAGAAGATTTGATTTTAACTTTAAGCCGTTGCAGGTTAGCCGCACGATTGCGGTTGATGGCAGCGTACCGGCCCGACAGACGTATGATGCCGAATCGGGATTGTTTACGCCTGATTACACCCTCACGCCCCTCATTATCCAACCGCGAATCGGGCGCATGGATAAGGACGAGATTTTGACATCGGGCAGCATTAACCATCTTTTGGCCAATGTGCGTTGGTATGAAATTATTGATGGTACTAAGACCCTCATTGAGACTACCAATGCCGATTATGAGATTACGGCAAGCGGAAACGATGCCGGACGTATTAAGGTAAAAAAGAACGCAGAGCCTCAGCACCCGATTACGCTGGAGTTTTATGCCGAGTACACCGACAGCCGTACAGGGCAGTTGTACGTCATTCAAGACACATTCCCCATCATGTGCAGGAACTCCACGGCATTGCCTGAGTTGTTTTTGGATGCCGCCGACCAAACTATTTATGACCCCCTCATTGACGTGGCCGACCAGACCGTGACCGCCAGCCTTAAATTAGGCACAAAGGAGTGTGCAGTGGCCAACCGCCTTTTCGTGTGGGAACTGTTACGCGACGATGGCACATGGTCAGTGGTAGGCACAGAGCCAGCATTGGATTATTGCATTGACGTGGCCGCCGACGGCCTCAGTGCTGTTGTGCATCGTGACCTCATGGGCGCATCATTGGCGTTGCGTTGCAGGGCGAAATATGACCCAGAGGGCAACCCGGCAACCATTACGCTCAACGATGGAAGCCCCTGCAAAGTGGTGGAGTTTGTGCGTCGAATCCACAAGTATGATTTTGACATCGTAGATTGCCCCGTGAATATCCCCAGCGGAATGTTGGCTATTGCCCCACGCGCATCTATTTATGACACCCACGGAGAGATTGCCAACCCCGAAAGGGAGTTGTTGGTGCTTTGGTATGTAGCGACAAACAAGGCCAGCGGTGCATTGTCGTACAGCCTCATTGCCCACGGCCAAGAGCCGGATATGTTACCCACGTCAGCCATGAACGCCCAATTTGGTGCAGTGTATGGCATTGACGTTAAGGACATCGGCCCCGTGTCAGCATGGGAAGATGGCGACGGCAAGTTGTTTGAAGATGGCGACGGAAACATCATTTTAATTCACTAATAAAAATATCAAGATTATGGCACGTTACATTAAAGCAAATCCGAAAGTTGCAGCTTATTTGCATCTGGAAAATGACCGTCTGAAACTGAAAGATGGCAATTACATTCTTTGGCAGGGCGACATGACTGCATTTGGCCCATTGCCCATGCTCAACGAGACATTAACGCAGATTGGCGGCATTGCCCTCATGCCCCATGAGGCCAAGCAAGAGCAGGATGGCGCGTACAACCGACCTTTGCCCGTGGCCACCGATGAGCGTTTCATCATGGATGAGGCCAAGGCAGACCCCGAACCCCAGACAGACGATGAGGCAGAAGCCGTGACCGATGAAAACGGAGAGGGCCAGGCCCCAGCAGCCGCCAGCACCGAAGAGCCGACAGACGATGAGGGCGATGGTGATACCGACGAAGAGCCAGCCGAAGCGGAAGCCAAGGCCGAGAGTGAGAGTGAGACAACCGAATCTGATAACCCCGAAACAGAATAAGCCATGAGCAGTGCATCAACAACCAGAACCATCAAATTTGTGTCTAAGGCTGGAACGTATGCCGCCGTTATCATGTGTCCTGATGGTGACATATACCAGGAATGGGAGGGCAGCACCAGCCAAGTAACGGGTATCTACCCCAATTTTGAGGTAACGAAACCTAAACTCTATTTCGTATGTACGTCGAGCCGTGTAGCCGAGGGTGTTGCAACGCCCGATGCCATCAATTTCTATTTCAACGGCACACTCATTCAGTGGAATGGCGATACCAGCACGGGAACATTTGCAGGGCTGTTTAAGAAGATTGCCCCGGCAGGTGACAACCTTTATTATGGTATTCAGATTGTCAAGAACATTGCACAGGCCGCAGGGTTTGCGCCAGCCGTCATTAAGATGGTGGCCACCGTGTCATACGGCACTCAGACTGACCAAATCGAAGCATCGTACAATATTCCCATCCAACAGGCCACGGGCAACGGAATCCGCGTGACGATCGTAAGCCCCGACGGAAAGAACTTTGTCATTAACGACAAGGGGAGCAACTGTCAGTTAAAGGCAATGGCCTATCAGAAAGGCACGGAACTCACGGCCAATCTGTCATACGTGTGGGAGCAGATGCAGGCCAGCGGATGGGTAGTGTTGACGGGTAAGACAACCCAGACCATTACCGTGCAAGACACCGACATCAACAGTTACGGTGAATTTCGCGTTACCGTCAACCGTGGAAGCGGAACGAGTGCGGAGGAATTGGGCAAGGACATTCAGGGCGTTATGGATGCCAGCGACCCATTGCAGGTTGACCCACACCCCAGCCCCGAAGATGAGGCCATCACAGAGGACACCAGCGGCAACGGCACTGTCACGTACACGCCCGTTGTGGTCAAGCGAGGAACAAGCACCAAGGCGTTAGACACCACGTTTTATTTCGTGGTCAAGGATGCCGTGGGCAATTACCTCAACCCCGGCAGCATGGGAACGGCCAAAGCCACAGAGACCGTGACCAGGGCGCAGTGTATTCAAGCAGGTGGCGACGTATCAATTACAATCACATCAAAGGACTAAGTTATGCCATCCGTTACCAGAATCGTTAAGTTTATCCGCAAGGGTGAGAAAGGCGACAATGGCCGCAGTGTGTTGGGCGTTGATGTTGAGTATGCACAAAGCACCTCAAACACCACCGCCCCCACAAGCGGATGGAGTACCGATGCCCCTGCATGGATTGATGGGCAATACATCTGGAGCAGAACACGCATTGACTATTCCGATGGCGACCCCGAATATACCAACCCCGTTTGCATAACGGGAGGCAAGGGAAGCACGGGCAATGGCGTTGTGAATATCACAGAAGAGTATTACCGAAGCACAAGCGCGTACAGCCTCAGTGGTGGCAGTTGGTCAACGTCACGCTGGACGTGGATTAGTGGTTATTATATCTGGACGCGCTCACACATCTTTTTGACTGACCGCGATTATTACACCGCCGCTGTTTGCGTGACGGGTGCAAAAGGCACAAACGGCACTACTTATTACACATGGATTAAGTACGCTGACAGTTTAGGCAGCAATGGTTACCCATCCACGATGTATGACACACCGAACACCAACACGCGATATATTGGTTTGGCCCACAACAAAACCACCTCAACTGAGGGAACAGACCCGACAGCATACACATGGGCAAAGATAAAAGGTGAAGATGGTGCAGACGGCGCAGATGGTACGTCTTTCACGGCCAAAGGTCAAGCCGAGCAACATTTTTATTCATATCAGGAAATGACATCGGTCATTACGACATCGGACAAATATAAAAAGTATTTGTTTGATGGCGGCAGCGAAAGCCAAGCAGGTATTGGAATACTGTATGCAACGAGTTGGACAACATACACACCTAATGATGGCGATGCCTACACAACCAGCGACAAGCATTTGTGGGTTAAGGATGGCGGTTATTGGATTGATTTAGGTGAAATCCAAGGCCCCAAGGGCGACAAAGGAGATAAGGGCGACAAAGGAGATAAGGGCGACCGTGGCAGCGTCGGCCCCTCACTCAGAGGCCCCCAGAATTGGGCAGATGTGGCCGTCGGTTATCAATTTTATGCAGGTGGCCAGAATGACCCGTACAAAGATGTTGTTATATGGAATGGCAATTATTACTCATGCTTGAAGAGCCACACAAAGACCGCCGACAACAACCCCCTGAGCGATGCCGACAACACAAACCACTATTGGCAGACCACGGACAAAGTGGAGATTGTGGCCACGCAGATATTGTTGGCCACGTATGCCGTCATTAAGAATTTGGGTGTTGAGGCAATCGAAATGAAAGATGCCAGCGGCAACACCATATTTCTTGCAAAGGACGGTGTTGTGACGTGCAAAACGGGTACATTTAACAACATCAATGTACAAAGCGGCAAGATTGCAGGATTTAATATCAGTGGCAATGGCCTGTCAAACGAGCCATTTACAAATGATGCCTATATCATTTTTAGGAATGACAGCAAAAAGGCATTTGCAGGAATAGGCGGCAATGTACTCCCAACCTCATCTGGATTGAGAGCCGTGGCACGGTTTGAGAATGAGGACACAAGCGATCAATGGGGAATCGGTGCTAATTATGCCCTCATACTGTCTGCAAAGAACGCTGCCAGAAACTATGCTTTTAAGGGCAGCGGCAATGGTATTCTGGACGGGTACATTGCAGGTTTCTCATTCCATAAGTACACCATTGCAGCGGCCAACGTGATTTATGAGGGCGATATGGTTATGAATCTAAAGAAATCAAATCAATTCATCGTGCATTGCGAGTATGGCAATTCTGGTGTCTGTCTGCCTAAGTTAAACGCAGTATGCGAGGCGTTGGGCATAAGCAGCGGCACAAACTTTTGCCTCAAAATCACCATCATTTCCGATTTGAGTAACACACAAAGTTGGGTTGTGCAAGGGCGAAACAAGAAAAAGAGCAGTTCAGGCGCATACCCGTGGAACACTGAGCAATTGCCATTGCTGACACATTGGGATGGCTCAAATTGGGATGATTGCGCGATGGGTAGCGGTGACAGCCTGCAAATCATGTTGGTGTATGACAGCAGCCGAACCCAGACAATTAACGGATATACTACCAAGTACACAGCGAGAATTATTAACAGACAAAATTAAGTTTAACATTAAAAATTGCAATTATGGCAAAACAGACAAAGAAACTGACAGCCCAAACAACTGTTACGACTGTCACCACGGCACAGAAATTCCCAATGACTGATGCCAACGGCAATGTAACACTGATTACATTGGCCAATCTGAAAACCGCTTTAATGGGTGGCCTCAACCTCAATTCGCTGGAGGATGGCGTGTTTATCATGACCCATCGTAAGCAAGACGATTACCCCGTCATGTTCAAACCCCACAAATGGACAGCACAGCAGAACGCCGGAGAGGTGGCCGACGG
>OCTW011612183.1_pt1 | contig 29644 bp, 21 predicted proteins | sample 1539671 | NCBI WGS metagenome assembly OCTW01 (sample SAMN02144230, study PRJEB22623) | gut metagenome | biome: sheep rumen | host: Ovis aries | place: New Zealand | reverse complement strand
AGGACTATATTTGTTCTTTCGCATATACTAATGCTCCCTTCATGTCGACAGTTTTTTCTTTCTCTGTCTTCCATGAAGGGAGCATATCATCATTCCCGAGGGGGAAATTTTTATGTTACAGAGTTTCGATATTACAGCGTTTCGCCAGGCTGATTGACATCCCGGCCGATGACGGCCTTGATGCGGCGGACGCCGGCGGAGGAGCTTTCCTCTTTCTGGATCTTGAAGCTGACCAGGTCGCCGGTGTTGACGGCGTGGGGGCCGCCGCAGATCTCCTTGGAGAAACTGCCCATGGTGTAGACGGAGACGCGGTCGCCGTACTTGCTTTCAAACAGGCCCATCGCGCCTTGGGACTTGGCCTCGGCCACCGTCATTTCCTCTTTCTTGATCGGGACGGCCGCCTGGATGGCCTGGTTGACCAGGGTTTCGACCTCCTGCAGCTCTTCGGGCGTCACCTTCCGGCCGAAGGTAAAGTCAAAGCGGAGCCGCTCGGCGGTGATGTTGGAGCCCTTCTGATGGACCTCGTCGCCCAGCACCTTGCGCAGGGCCGCCTGCAGCAGGTGGGTAGCGGTGTGCAGGCAGGCCGTCTGCACGTTGTGGTCGGCCAGGCCGCCCTTGAAGCGCTGCTCAGCGCCGGCGTGGCTGGTCTGCTGGTGCTGCTTGAAGCGCTCGGCGAAGTCATTTTCATCGACGGTGAGGTCGTGCTCCTTCGCCATTTCCACCGTCAGTTCAATGGGGAAGCCGTAGGTGTCGTACAGGCGGAAGGCGCTGCGGCCGTCCATGACGGAGAGGCCGTCCTTGAGGGTCTGGGCCGCCTTGCGGACGCCCTCGGCGTTCCCGGCGTTCACCTGGTCGATGACCGGCACCATGTCGGGAGAGGGGCGGAGCTGATGCTTTTCGATCATCTCTTTGCCCAGAGCGACCGGGTCCTGGGCGGTCAGCAGCTGGTCGGCCACGTCGCGGGTGCGGCTGATGTTGGCCAGCACCTTGTCGAACTCCTTCATGCCCTGCTTGAGGGTCTTCTGGAAGCGGTCTTCCTCCAGGAGGAGCTGCTCTAAGACGAAGTCGCGGTTGGCGCCCAGCTCCGGATAGACTTCCTTGTACTGGTCGATGATGACCTTGGCGATTTCCGCGGTGAAGCCGGCGGGCATGTTCAGGCTCATGCCGAAGCGGACCGCCCGGCGGATCAGCCGGCGCAGGATGTAGCCCTGGTCCACGTTGGACGGGGTCACGGCGCGGGGGTCGCCCAGGATGAAGGTGGCGGTGCGCATGTGGTCGGAGATGATGCGGAAGGCCTTCGTGGTCTCCTCGTCGTCCCCGTAGTTTTTGCCGGAGAGCTCGGCGATCTTGGAAAGGATCCCGGCGAACAGGTCGGTCTCATAGACGGACTTTTTGCCCGTCAGCACGCAGATGGTGCGCTCCAGGCCCATGCCGGTGTCGACGTTCTTCTGCGCCAGGGGGATGAAGGTGCCGTCGGCCTGCTTGTTGTACTGCATGAACACGTCGTTCCAGATTTCCAGGTATGCGCCGCAGTGGCAGGCGGGGGAGCAGTCCGGCCCGCAGGGCTTTTTCACGATCATGAACATTTCGGTGTCCGGGCCGCAGGGGCCGGTGACGCCGGCGGGGCCCCACCAGTTGTGGGCCTTGGGCAGGTAGAACAGGTGATCGTCCTTGACGCCGCAGGAGCGCCAGAGATTGGCGGCCTCTTCGTCCCGGGGGCAGTCCTCGTCGCCCTCAAAGACGGTGAAGGCCAGCTGGTCCTTGGGCAGGCCCAGATATTTTTCGCTGGTCAGGAATTCCCAGCTCCAGGGGATCATTTCCTTCTTGAAATAATCGCCCAGGGACCAGTTACCCAGCATTTCAAAGAAGGTCAGGTGGCTCATGTCGCCGACCTCGTCGATGTCGCCGGTGCGGATGCACTTCTGCACGTCCGTGAGCCTCGTGCCCATGGGGTGCTTCTGGCCCATCAGATAGGGCACCAGGGGATGCATGCCGGCGGTGGTGAACAGGACGGTCGGGTCGTTCTCCGGGATGACGGAGGCGGAGGGAATCAGTTTGTGGCCCTTTTCCTGGAAAAAGTTCAGGAACATGGCCCGCAGCTCGTTGGCGGTGATGTTTTTCATGGGATTCTCCTTTGCAAATAAATAAACATGTGTCTGCTTCCTTCGAAGACGAACAGACACATGTTGATTCGCGGTACCACTTCGATTGAAGAAAGGCGGTCAGAGCCCTTCTTCCCCTCAAAGGCGGATAACGGACGCCCCCGGCGGACCTTCCCGCCGCCTCTTATACAAAGATAGCGGCATTGCGGCCCGCGGCTCCGCAGCGGCTTCCCCCGCGCCTTCCCGCCGGCCTTGCACCATCGCCGGTTCGCTGAAGAGAGAGCTTTCAGGGTACTCGTCTGCTTCACAGCCATGTGAAAACAGATGAAGTATAGCGCGAAGACGGGGAAAAGTCAACTGAAACGTAATTTTACTTTACATTCCTCAGCCGTTTCGATATAATAAACGTGCAAACAAGAAAGGAGAATTGCTATGGCGCCTGAAATTACAAAAGAAATGTCCCTGACGGAAGTGCTGTCCATCGACCAGAGCACCGCCTCCGTTTTTATGGATTTCGGTATGACCTGCCTGGGCTGTCCGTTTTCCCGGATGGAGACCATCGAACAGGCCTGCGCCGGCCACGGCGTGAACGCCGACGAGCTGGTGGACCGGCTGAATGAATACCTGGCGGAAAAGGCCGGGAACTGAGGGGAAAAAACGGCTGACGGCGGCTTTTCAGCAAAGGAGCTTGCATGAACACGGAACAGCTTTATGCTTTCAAAGCCGCTTTTGAGCAGCGGTCCTTCACCAAGGCGGCGGAGCTGCAGATCAAATCTCAGTCCGCCGTGACCCAGCTGATCCGGAGCCTGGAGAGAGAACTGAATCAGGAGCTTTTTGCCCGGCATACGCGGCCCGTCCGGCCGACGGAGGCGGGGGAACGCTTCTACCCTTATGCCGTGCGGATGCTCGGCATGTATGAAGAAAGCCTCGCGGCCTGCGCTTCGCAGTCCCAGGGGCTTTTTTGTCTGCACTATATGGCCACGTTTGTGAGCCGGATGGACAGGTTTTTGGCCTCGCTGAAGCCGGAGACGGTGCCGGAAACCGTGAAGATCGACATCGAGGATTTCATCCGGACGGACGGCTGGCAGCCGGGCAACCTGTATCTGGTCCGGGAGGAAATCCTCTTATCCAAAAACATCGTCCGCCGGCCCGCCTATGAAAGCGGGGTCTATGCGGAAGTATCCGCCCGGTCCGAGCTGGCCGGCCGGAAGGAAATCACGCTGGAGGATCTGACGAAAGTGCCGGTGATCCTCCCGCCGGCTGAAAAATCGACCTCCCTGACCCGGTACCTTCGCAAGCTCTTTTCCGATCATGGGGGCATAGAGGTCAAAGCCATCGACGGGGTGGAAAACGGCCTCATGTACGCGATGGTCAACGGCGGGGTATGCTTCTGCACGGATGAATTTCTCCGCCCCAGGGAGCATGTCCGCTATATCCCCTTCCCGGAAGCGGGGGTCAGCCGTTACAGTTTCGCCGCCCTGTCCCGCTTTACGCCCGAAATGACCAGATTTATGAATCAGTTTGATTCATGGCAAGGGTCGATAGAATGAAAAAGGACTGCTGCATCAAAATTTGCAGCAGCCCTTTTATATTCCGCTGTTACTGGGCGGCCATGCTGCCCGCTGTCATGCCTGTCCAGATGACGATGGTCAGGCAGTAGCCGGACTGGTGGATGTCGCCTTCAAAGTTGCCGATGGTATCCCCGGCGGCGTACAGGCCCGGAATGACGGCGCCTTCCGTGCTGAGCACGTGGGTGTCGGCATCGACGGTCAGGCCGCCGAAGGTCAGGTGGTAAGCGCTTTGCAGCTTGCAGATGTACACGGGGCCTTCTTCCACCTTGCCGCTGAACTGCGTGCGGCCGAAGTCTGCGTCCGCGCCGGCGTCAACGTAGCCGTTGAAGGTGTCGACGGTCTCTTTGAGTTTGGCGGGGTCCAGGCCGGCCAGAGCGGCGGCCTCTTCCACGGTATCTGCCTGCCAGGCGATGCCGCGGCTGATGATCTTCTCCGCCAGGCCTTCGGTGGCGGCGTTCATGGCGTCGATCATTTTCTGATCGCCGATGGCGTACATGACGCCTTCCGGCTGATCGTTCAGGGCGTAACGGACGGCGGCGGCGGGGCCGGAGGCCGGCTTGTCGTCGATAAACCGCTCCGCGTTGACGTTGACCGCCAGCTGTGCGGCGTTATAAATGGTGGATTCCTCGCCGGAGCTGGCCTGGTTGTTGTAGCCCTTGAGCATGGTGGTGATAAATTCCATGTCGTTCACGGCGGCGCCGACGGCCTGGGCCATCACAATGCCGTCGCCCTGGATGCTGGCGGGCTGGTTGCTGGGGTTGTTTTCATTCAGCCCCTTGTACATGTTCTGATACTTCGCGACCATGGCGGTGTTGGACGTATAGCCGCCGGTGGCGATGACGACGCCCTTGCGGGCGGTGTACTCGATTTCAGTTCCGTCCTCGGCGACGGCCTTGACGCCGGTCACCCGGCCGTCCTGCATCACCAGTTCCGTAGCCCGGGTGTTATACTGAATGTCCGCGCCTTCCGCCGCTTTGAGCAGGGCGTTGATCATTTCCGTGCCCCTCCCGTTGGGCTGGTTGAAATGGCTGGAGGAGGAAGAGCCTTCCTTGATGGTCATGCCGTTTTCCACCAGGTAGTTTTTGATTTCCTGGTTGGCCTTCAGGCCGGCGAACACGATGTCGGCGTTCAGCTGCACCCGTTTCCTGCTCAGGTCATAGCCGTCGCCGGAAACGAAGTGGTCGACGATGACGCGGTTGACGGAGTCGAACGCGCCCAGCTCTTGGCCGTTGTTCCGGTATTCTTCCAGCTCGGCTTTCAGGGCCTGATAGTAGGGCTGCCAGGCTTCCGGGAAGCTCTCGGCGGAATAGGCGTCGTATTTGGCCAGGGCCGCGTCGTTGCGGGCCTCGGCGGCGTTCCGCTCGGCGTCGATATTGATAAAGTTGCCGCCGGAGGTGGCGGTGGCGCCGCCCGCAAAGGCGTTCGCCTCCAGGACGATGACGGAAGCCCCGGCTTCCACAGCCTTCGCCGCTGCGGCCAGGCCGGCCGCGCCAGCGCCCAGCACCACCACGTCCGCCTCGGTCAGCCGTTCGGGCGCGTCCGCTTTTTCTTCGCCGCGGGCCTGGGCCAGGGCGGCCGCGAGGGCTTGGTTGACCGCGTTGCTGGAAACAGTGCAGCCGGCGACGGCGTCGATTTCAGCCCCGTTGGCTTCGAGAATTCTGCTTTCAAAATCCTGCTGATGGTCCGCGCCGTAGCCGGGGGTTTCGCAGGAAACGTCCACAGAGACGGCGGTGATGGCATGTTCGTCGACGGTGACGGTGACCTTCACGTCGCCGCCCATGCCCTTGGTGGTCTGTTCATAGGTCCCGGGGGTGTACTGCGCTTCCGCCATGCTTGCGCACAGGGAGAACGTCAGCGCCAGGCAAAGGAGCAGGGACAGGGTTCTTTTCATGATGTTTTCCTCCTGACAGCGTTGTGTTTTTCGTTTGTCCGATGAGACGGAAATCCGGTCACCCCTATTGTACCATGACCCCGGCTCCCCATGCGACAACGAAAAGCGAAACATATCATAAGGAAAACTTATAATGTGTCATCCGGCTCTGCTTGCTGACAGAAACCAGCGGAATGTAAAAGGCTGTTGCAGAAAACAAAAGCAACAGCCGTATGTTTACAAATAAAGCAAAAAATACAAGAGACACTGGAGAATCACACTAATTCTCAGGAGGCTCGGAGGGTTCGCAGCGCCCGGAAAACAGGCCAGTGGCCTGTTTTCAGCGAGAACGGGCCGGCAGGCCCTGACGAAGCCCTTCGAATATAATCCGCAGGACCGGCTTTGCCGGTTCGAGGAGTATTTTTGCGGAGCAGAATTGTAGCTTGGGAGAGAAGATTCCATCACTTCTGCGGAGCAAAAATACATACCTTGCGGATTTGCCGCCCGGGAGGACCGAAGGTCCGAGAGGCAAATCCGAGGGGGGTCACGATGGGGGGTTCTGAGGGCCCGGAAAACTGTCCGGTGGACAGTTTTCACCGAAGAACGGGCCGACAGGCCCTGGTTGTGTCCCCCTATCGAGGGGCTGCTAAGCAGCCCCTTCAACCGCCTGTTTTGTTCCCAGGAAGCATCAGCCGCTGATCGAAACGGATCACTTTAAGGGGCAGGTAGCCCTGGATGCCCTTGTATTCCTCCGGGACCCGGAGCTCGACGAAGACCCAGACGGTGTCCTGTGTCAGGTAGCCGGTCAGCAGGCCGCCTTCCTCCTGCAGGGCCGCGTCCAGACCATAGGCGATCTGGAATTCGGTGCCCATCGGATAGAGGATGGGAGAGCCCTGCCTATCGGTGACGGGGATCATTTCGCCGGCGCTGCTGATCTGGTAGATATAGGAGCTCTTTCTGAGCATGCCCCGGGCAGAAACGCCGCCGGGTTTTTTCAGCGTGATGAAGGACATGGGGACGAAGCCGGTATACAGCTTGTACAGAGAGCCGTCCTCATCCCAGGCGCCGAAGAGCACCAGGTATTCCTCCGCCGGGACGGTCCGCTTGCCCAGGACGAAGAGGATGTCCTCCCGGGTAACGGTTTTCATCTTGCTGCCGTAGACCGGCGCGACGGGGATTTTGAGCTCCGCAGGCTGGGGGCGGTAGAAGGGAAAATCACCGGAGGAATGGTCCAGATAGGGGTCGGGCATATAGCCGGTCACGTTGTCGATGCGGACTCTCGTCCAGCCGGAGGTGGCGACGTCGTTGCTGAACAGGATCTGTACCTCGGTTCCGGGATACAGGGAGCAGACGGTGCCGCCCGCGGCGTTCGGTTCCTTGTATACCGGCACGGAGTCCCGGGACTGGATCGCCCGCACCCGGGCCTTCTGATGTTCGCCCGTCCAGAGGACCTCGTCGGCGTACAGGTAGCCGTATTCGATCAGGCCGTCCTCCAGGACCACCGCCGCGTGGACGGTGTCGTAGCCGGTGGTGCCCAGCACCTGGATCTCCCCGCCGGAGACGGTGTCGATGGTCTCGCCCTTTTCGTTCATCAGGACGGCTTCCTCCCCGTGGAGGGGGAACACCTCGCCCGGGGTGCTTTCATCCGAGTAGGAGACCAGGTACTCGTTCATCATGTAGCCGGTGCGGCCGCCAATGGTGACCCGGGCCCATTCATCCTTGAACTCGCCCTGATAGATGGCGTTATAGTCCAGCACGTAGACCGTCGTCCCGGCGTAATACTGGCCGATGATCTCGGCGCTGGTGGTGGGGGCGGCCCGGAGCTTGACGCGGGAATTGTAGGACTGCAGGGTCCGGATATACATGGGCCCGGTGCTCGCGGCCAGGGCGGCAGGCAGCAGGGAAAGGAGCAGCCCCAATACCAGACAGACGCTTAAAAACTTTTTCATCTTGTCATTCCTCCGCTTGTTTACGTTTTCGCCGCACGGGGCTCATTCGGAAGGGATATTTTCAAAGAGATCTTTTTTGCCGGTGTCCGGGCCGACCGCCGTGTAGGCCAGGCCGAAGCGGTAGCTGCTGATGTCGCTGTCGCGCGGCTCTACGTTGAAATATTCAAACTCGCCGGTGTCCGTGTTTTTCTGGCCGGATTTCTGCTGAGAGACGTAGAGCTTGTAAGCCTCCACCGCGGTTTCAAAGCCGGTTTTCCCGCCCTGGCTTGAAAGAGGGACATCCCAGTCGAACTCCGTCTGGTTTTCGGGGTACAGGTGGATGTACAGCTTTTTGACCTGCCAGGCCCCGTAGGTTTTCGCGCTGTCCTTGTATTTGGAGGCGTCGGCGGCGGCCGTCACGCAGTGCAGGCAGGCGTCCGCGCAGACCCGGTGCGCCCCGTGGCCGTACTCGCCGTTCACGTCGTGGGTGGCGACCACTTCCGGCTTGTAGCGGCGAAACAGGGCTGTTACGTATTTCCAGACGGTATTCTGGCCCCAGGTATTGTACTGACGGTCCAGCCGCTGGTGATACTTGTCCCAGAAGGTGCCGATGTCGGGATAGGTCCGCACCCCGCAGTACCAGAGCCCGTTGAGCAGCTCGCTGCGCCGGCCGGGCGTCCCGCAGGTCATGTAGCAGACGACCACGTTCTTCTGAAGCTCCCCGGCGTAGGTCGGGATCATGCCGCCGAAGAACAGGATTTCGTCGTCGGGATGGGCCGCCAGGATCATCAGGTCGGCCTTTTCCACCGTGGGCTGCCAGATCTGCACCCAGTCCGGCAGATCCCCCTCGCTTAAAAGGAAGATTTCGTTGACGGAGAAGATCTGCTGGGCGGTGCCCTCCAGACGCACGCGGAAGTGGGTCAGCCCGTCCAGCGGGAGATATTCGTGGCCGTAGCGGCCCTCGGCCCGGGCGACCTCCGTCCAGGTTTTACCCTCCTGCACCTCGACGATCCAGGGGCGGAGCTTTTCCATGCCGGAGCAGAGATAGACGCCGTAGCAGGGCTCGGCCGTCGTGATTTCCAGGTTTTCCCGCCGGCCCTTCAGGCTGTTCCAGATGGTCCCGAAATCCCGGTCCGAAACGCGGATGGAGCTGGGGAGGTGGGTGGAGGCGGTGATGGTGGCGTCCGCGGTAATGTCCCGCGCGGTTTCGCCCAAGGCCGGGAGGGCCAGGAGCAGCAGGCCCGTCAGAAAGATGCAGAAGGTGTAGCGTTTGATGGTGTTCATAGATGGTTCCTTACCGCAGTCCGCGCGGCAAGACCGGCCGGCTTTTTGCGGATTTGTTACAGAAATGTTTTCGGTCCTTGCTTATTATATAAATTTTTTGTTAAAAATGCAAGCAAAAATCGCGGGGAAAGCCGGCCGGGGGCGTCTTTCCGGGCGGACGGAGCTTCCCGAATCAAAGGAAAATTCAGAGCTTCCCGAATCAAAGGAAAATTCGTGCTTGACAAAGGAGGATGAATCCGGTATAATATTTTTCGCGCCGGCTGAAAACCCGGTGCAGGTACGGCGGGGGAGCATAGCTCAGCTGGGAGAGCATCTGCCTTACAAGCAGAGGGTCACAGGTTCGAGCCCTGTTGTTCCCACCATTATTGGCCCGGTAGTTCAGTTGGTTAGAACGCCAGCCTGTCACGCTGGAGGTCATGGGTTCGAGCCCCATTCGGGTCGCCATATTCGCCTTGGTAGCTCAGTCGGTAGAGCAGCAGACTGAAAATCTGCGTGTCGGTGGTTCGATTCCGCCCCAAGGCACCATGTTGCGGTAGTAGCTCAGTTGGTAGAGCGCCACCTTGCCAAGGTGGAGGTCGCGAGTCCGAGCCTCGTCTACCGCTCCATTTTATAAGGCGCCATAGCCAAGTGGTAAGGCGAAGGTCTGCAAAACCTTTATGCTCCGGTCCGAATCCGGATGGCGCCTCCAGAAGTCCGCGGTGTGAGAAGTTATTTCACGCCGCGGTTTTTTATTGAAAAATGGTAACTGTTCAGTTTTTGACTGAACTGTTACGTAAAATGTTTGTCATTACTGTGTCACCGCCCAAAAACGGGTGGAAAAGGGCGGGGGTTTGTGCTATACTGTTATACGTGAGAAGGGCGGTTTTCCGCCCTCATGGATATCGGGCCGGACGTTGGACCGGTCATATCGGAATATTTATGAAAGGAAGTATTGCCATGAAAAAATTGATCTCTCTCCTGCTGGCCCTGATGATGGCGCTGTCCCTGACCGCCGGTGCGTTCGCGGAAGAGACGACGGGCGTCGACGAAATCCTGGAAGGCCTGACGGAAGAACAGAAGACAGAGCTTTTGACCAAGCTGCTGACGGAAGCCCTTTCCGGCCTGAACGAAGAGGAAGGAACGGAAGACCGCGCCGCCGAAGCGCCCGCTTACGGCAGCTTTGCAGAGCATCTGCAGGCCTATGCCAATTCCCTCAACCTGGAAGAGAACGACCTTCAGCTGGACGTCGCGGCGATGGGCCAGGCCTATACCGCCGTGGTGGGCAACGTGGAGGGCGGCTTCTTTGCCAAGCTCCTGAGCGGCGGCGCTCTGATGGGCCTGCTGCAGGCGGACAACGACGGCCTGTACGTGTCCGACGGCAGCACGACCTACGGCGTTAAGCCCGAAGAGGTGCGCAAGCTGCTGGAGAAGTTTAGCGGCCAGTCCACCTCTCTTAAGGACCTGGGCCTGACCTCCGAGCAGGTCATGGAAGACATGGCGCAGGTGATGGTCTGGGGCAACAAACTGGCTGAAAAAGTGATGCCCGCTTTCTCCGTCGTGCAGGTCAGCGAGACCGAGCGCAAGGTGACGGTTGATTCTGCCGCGTTTGCCGAAGCCTATGTCGCCGGAATCGACGAGCTTCTGGCGGACGAAGCCTTTGCCAAGATGTTTGACCGGTATTACGGCGTCATAGCCAAGGTCGCCCAAAGTTCCGGCCAGGAGCTGCCCCCGCTGACCGCGGATACGATCAAGGACACCTGGGAAGCCCTGAAACCTCAGATCGCCGCGGTGCTGGCTCAGACGGAAATGGAGCTGACCCTGCGCAGCGACGAACAAGAGAACGCTTATCAGTTTGTCTGCGCGATCCCGGCCGATGTGGACGACAAGGCCGTGATCACCTCCGAAGGCGTTCTGGCGGCGAACTTTACCTACGGCAGCGCTGTTTGCAGCGTGACGAGCGCGAAGAATCCGGACGAAAAGCTCGTGGACGCTTCCGCGAATTTCGCCATGGTGGAGAACGGCGTGGACATCAACGAGTCGATCACCGTTCAGGGCCAGACCTTCGAAGCGAACGCCTCTTACCGGATCGACACCGAGGACAGCACCGTCTATGTCGACCAGACGCTCACGCTGAACGGAGAGCCTCTGGCGGATATCAAGGGCTGGGTCAACTGGTCCAACTTCACCTTTGAAATTGCTGAGAAGATTCAGATGGGCGTGCTCACCGGCGATCCTGAGGACGTGTTCGTCGCGAACATTACCTTTGACGGCACTGTTCTGAACTTCGCCGCCACCATGGGCGAACAGACCGTGGGCGCGAGCTTCTGGGGCGAAGAAGTGGACGTCAACAACTGGGTGCTCCACGCGAACATCGAGCAGGACGGCCAGAGCCAGGCGGTGGACGTGAAGGTCAGCATCGTGCCGATGGATCCCGAAACGGCGAGCGAGCCCGAAGTGCTGGCTGTGTCCGTCGTGATCCCGGGCGAAACCGAAATGACGATGGCTCAGCTGACCGTCGGCGCCGTGGCCAAGAGTGGTTCCGTCATCGACCCGAGCACCGTGAACTGGCTGGACGCTGATACCCTGCAGGCCATGCTGCAGATGATGCTCCCCCAGCAGATGACGGAGCCCTACGTTGAGAAGGCCCCGGCGGTCGAGGAAGCCCCCGCTGCCGAGGAAGAAGCTCCTGCCGCTGAGGAAGAAGTCCCCGCCGAAGCGGAAGCTCCCGCTGCCGAGGAAGAAGCGCCTGCCGCTGAGGAAGAAGTCCCCGCCGAAGCGGAAGCTCCCGCTGCCGAAGAAGAAGCTCCCGCCGAGGAAGAGGCTCCCGCCACCGAAGGCGAAGCTTCCGCCGCTTAACAGTCATATCAAAAACCATGCCGCCGCCCTTCGGGACGGCGGCTTTCTGATAAACCGGCGTTAAAAATTTCTTTGCCCCTGCCGGCGAATCATGATATAATCATTCCAAGCGGAGGCAGCCTTTCATAATACCATTCACCTCCTACCTCCTCCTTCCTACCTTTCTGATTGGGGGCTTTCATGCAGCAAGCCGGTCTGAAAAATTCCGGGCTGATCCGGTTTACGCGGGATATCGATAGCCGCTATCTGGACGTGCTGGACGGGTTCCGGGTGTGCCTGATGTTTGTGGTCAGCTGGTTCCATATCTGGCAGCAAAGCTGGCTGATGCCGATCTTTGTCATGGGCGGCACCGTCGTGAACCTTGATTTTATCCCGCGCACGGGCTATATGATGGTGGACGGGCTGATCTTCCTGAGCGGCCTGCTGATGATGTTTCCCTTTACAAAAGCGGGGGCGGGCGCGCCGGCGGCGTGGCCGTTTTACCGAAAGCGGCTCATCCGTATCGTGCCCGGCTATCTGCTGGTGGTGGCGGTGTCCCTGGCGGACGCGCTGAGCAAAGGGGCCTACCGGAACACCTGGGAGATGATCCGGGACCTGCTGGCCCACCTGACCTTTACCCACAGCCTCTTTCCCTTTTCCTATACCGGCTCGCCGCTCAACGGCGTGCTGTGGACGCTGTCGGTGGAGGTGCAGTTTTACCTGCTGTTCCCGCTGGTGGGGCGGCTGTATCAGAAACACCCCGCCTGGACGGCGGGGTGTATGGGGGCGCTGGCGTTTCTGTACCGGGCCTATGTGGGCAGGTTTCAGGATACGTCCCTGTACATCAACCAGCTGCCGGCCTTCCTGGATATCTATGCCCTGGGCTTTTTCTCCGCCACGGTGATCCGGGCTCTGCTGACCCGGCTCCGGGGAGAAACGCGGGCGGAAAAGTGCTTTTTCAGCGGCCTGGCCGCGGTCGGCTGTCTGCTGATCGTCCGGTCGATGCAGGCGCAGGCCGCTTCCCCTTCCATCGAGGCGATCCGCCTGGGCCAGATGGACCGGCGCTTTGTGTTGGGAGTCGGGTTCAGCCTGATGTCGGTCGGCCTGTGCTTTTCCCTGCCGGCGCTGCGGTTTCTGTTCGGAAACCGGGTGATGGCCTTCCTGTCCTCTGTCAGCTACGCCTTTTATATGTGGCACCAGATGGTGACCCTGCACTTAAAGGAGTGGGGCATCCCGCCGTCAAAAAGCGTGCAGCCGTGGATGGACGGGGAGCTGTCCTGGCAGTGGCCGTATGTGCTTTTGTGCTTTGGGATATCGTTGCTGATTTCGATCGTGGTGACGTATCTGTTTGAACGGCCGCTGCAGCGGCGGCTCAGCGGAGCTTCTCGATCAGCGGGGCCGTCCGCCGGGCGATCAGGGCGGCCAGGGCCAGCTTGATCCCGTCCGGGATCAGGAAGGGCAGGACGCACAGGGAAAGGGCCTTGCCGACGGTCATCGGCCCGGCGGTATAGGTCACGACGAACCAGATGGTTCCGGCGGTGTAGCATAAAAGGAGGCCCAAAGCCAGCCCGCAGAGCCTGAGCGGGAAGCTGGTCCAGCGGAGCTTTTCAAAGACCAGGGCCACCAGCCCGGTCAGGAGAAAGCCCGTCAGATAGCCGCCCGTCGGGCCAAAGAGGGCCGAGGGCCCGCCCCGGAAGCCGGAAAAGACCGGAAGCCCCACCGCCCCGAGCAGGAGATACACGGCGATGGCCAGAATTCCCTCGCGGGCGGGCAGGAGCAGCAGGGTCAGGAAAACGGCGAAGGTCTGCAGGGTGAAGGGCACCGCCGCCGGGATGGAGATCCAGCTGCAAACGGCCAGCAGGGCGGCGAAAAGGGCGGCAAGCACCAGGGAGCGAACGGAGAAAGGACGCATAGACACCTCCAAAGATGTTGATTTCCTGCTCATTATACTCCCAAATAATCTGATTGTAAACCAAATTTTAATTATGGTTTACGGAAAGCCGGGGACAGATGATCGAACACAACGACAGTAAGCTCATGTGGCAGCGGATGGCCCTGCGGCTGGTGCTGGCGGTCTGCGCCATCACAGCGCTGGTGTACTGGGTCCCCTTTTTATGGAAGATCCTCGGCCCCTTCCTGATCGGCCTGATCATCGCTTCGGCCCTGCAGCCGGCGGTCCGGCTGATGCAGCGCGCCGGCATCAAGCGGGGCATTTCCGCCCTGCTCCTGCTGGTGGTGGTCTACGCCCTGTTCGCCATGCTGGCCTACTGGTTCTTGTCCTTCGTGGTGACGCAGGCCATCAACGCCCTGCAGAACGCCCCCCAGTGGATCGAAGGGATCAATGAAGTCTACAGCGGCTTCCGCCAGCGGATCGCCGGCCTGTTTGAGGACAGCAAGAACGTCCAGCGCTTAGACAACATGATGAGCAAGGCCTACCAGCAGCTGACCGCCTGGGCGACGGACACCGCCGGCAGCCTGGTGGGCCAGACGGTCAATTTTGCCGTTTCTGTGCCCAACATCCTGATCTTTGCCAACTTCCTGATCCTGAGCTCCTACTTCCTGACGAGGGACTTTCCCTTCGGGAAACGGAAAAAGCCAGCGGACGGGCGGCTGTCCCAGATCATGCAGATGCAGCGGACGGCGGCGGAGGCGGTCGCCGGGTATCTTCGGATGCAGGTGATCTACACCATCTTTGTGCTGGTGGTTTCCGCCGTGGGGCTGACGGCCTTCGGCGTCCCCTACAGCTTTCTCTGGTCCAGCCTGGCGGCCCTGCTGGAATTCCTGCCCCTGTTCGGCAACGGCACCCTGTATGTGCCGATGATCCTCGTCTGCTTCCTTTTAGGCGAATACCGGACGGCCTTTGTCACCCTGGGCGTTCACCTGATCCTCTATCTCACCCGGAAGGTGACCGAGCCCAGGATGATGAACAAGCAGATGGGTCTGAACCCCGTGCTGTCCCTGCTGAGCATGTACATCGGCCTGCAGACCTTCGGCGTGGTGGGCCTCACCCTGGCCCCGATCCTGATGGTGGTCCTGCAGACCGCCTGGCGCAACGGCCTGTTTAACGGCGTCATCCAGGACATTCGCGGCTGCTCCCGCTGGATCGTTCTGTTTTTGAACTCCGGGATCGCGGCGAAGGAGGAGCCAAAGGCGGTTCAGCCGGCTCAGCCCGATCCGCCAGAACAGCCTGCGGTGACGGAAAATCCGAAGAAAAGAAGAAAAGCCTGACAGCGTGCAGAAGATCAAAAACCCTCAGCGGCAGGGAAGATCCCGGGAAAGGAAACACCGGCATCATCCCTCCGCGGAGGGTTTTTGATATTTGCAGAATCAGATCATTTGCCCTTGGCCCGCTTCGGGGAACCGTTGCCCTGACGCGCCAGCCTTACCCGGACCTTCAGCCTGTCCCAGGGAGACAGGGTTTTCATCAGGCCCTTCCAGACCGGGACGAACAGGGAGGGGTTCATGGCGTGCTCGCCGTAGGTTTCGGCGCTGTAGGCGTCAAAGGCCCGGGCGATCGGGAGATGGGGGTAACTGCGGCTGACCCGGTGGGCGTATTCATCCAGCGTTTCCAGGGAGGAGCGCGGATGGCCGGCCTGCGAAAGGGCCGCTTCGATGGCGTTGAACAGGATGCGGGCGGCCTGCCTGGGCTGCCTTCTGGCGGCCCGGACCGGCTCGGTTCCATGGAGGCGGAGCGCGAAGAGGACAAGCAGGAGGAGCGGGATCAGCAGCAGGAGGGGCAGGAAGCGGGCGGGCGGGGCCGTTTCCGGCGGCGCGCTGTCCGGCGTCTCGGAAGGGTCGGGAGTCGCGCCGGGCTCGGGGGTGGGGGTCGGGCCGGAGGGCTCGGGGCTATTGTCCGGGATCTCTGACGGAGCAGGCGTTTCCATCCCGTCGTCCTCTTCCGTCACAGGCGGGATGGTGGGGAGGTGGTCTTCGCCAAGGTCCTCCTCGGGCTCTTCCGGCGGGTCGTTGTCGGGGGAAGGGCTGCTGTCCTCTCCCTCGTCGTCCAGGATGGTTTCCTCGGTGCCGGGGGTGGCGTCCATCGTCAGCCAGCCGAAGCCCTTCAGATAGATTTCCGTCCAGGCGTGGCCCATCTTCCCGGTGACGACGGCGTAGCCGTCCGCGTCCGGGCGGACGAGGTAGCCGGCGACGAAGCGGGCCGGAATGCCCTGGAGACGGCACAGCAGGGTCATGGCGCTGGCAAAGTAGGTGCAGTAGCCCTTCCGCTCGCCCAGCAGGAACCAGCTCACAAAATCCGTGTTGGGGGGCGGGTCCTCCACGTCCAGGGTGTAGGGATAGGTTTCCCGCAGCCAGTCGCGGATGGCTATCGCCCGGTCGAAGAGGTCTTCCTCTCCGCCGGCGGCCCGGGAGGAGAGGTCCGTGACGGCCCGGTTCATCCGCAGCTGTTCGGGGACGGACAGGTAGTGGTCCAGGATGTCCGGGTACTGGGGATCGTCCCGGTTCCGGGCGGCTTCCACCCAGGCGCGGGTCCTGGCCCGGTCGGCGGTGACGGGCAGATAGGTCAGAGTATAGCTGTCCCCCGCCCGGAGGTTCCGGCTCAGAAAGATCTCCGAGGAGGCATTGTAATAGGGCACCATCGAGGCGTCGCCCATGGTGAGCTCCTGGGTGCGGTCCGGCACAAACAGGGTGGTGGCGGCGTCCCGGACGATCCGCACGTGGACATGGTGCAGGGGCTCTTCCTCCGCCCCCGCCGGAATCTCCTGGTTCAAAAGGGTTTTTCGGGCTGCGGTCTGAAAAACGTCGGCGTAGAGGATGCGCTGGGAGGTCAGGGTGTCCTGCCAGCTCAGCCCGGTGTAGGCGTTTCGGGGCGAGCCGCGGAGGTAGACGGTTTGGTCTGTCCAGACCTCCATGACCGGGGCGTTTTCCGGCTGGGCGGAGCCGCCGAGGAGGTCGTTAAAATCGTCCGCCAGGGGCAGATAGCCGTCCCCCCGCAGGGAATAGCCTTCCCGGTAGCCGCTGTCCCGCGCGGGGAGGTAGGCCTCCAGGATTTCGTAGGCTGATTCCGCGGCCTCCCGGAGGGCGGGGCTTTCGGGCGGCTTTTTCGGGGCGGCCGCCAGGGACAGGACGATCAGCGCGGCGGTGACCAGCACGGCGCTGAAGCGGGCCAGGCCGGGCCGGGGCGCCGCCAGCATCAGCAGGATGCCCGCGAAGGCCAGGGCCGCCCAGAGGACGGACAGGGCCGGGGCGCTGAGATAAGCCGGGACCAGGGCGGCCACGGCCACCAGCCCCATCAGGAAGGGGGCGTCCGTCAGGCAGACGGCGGCGCAGAGAAACGAAGCAAGGGTCCCGATGGCCAGCGTCAGGTCCCCTCGGTACAGGAGCATCGCCCCGGCGGACTGGGTGGGATACAGCAGGGCGGCCAAAGCCCCGTTGAAGGCCCCGTGGAGGGGCCCCCCGCCCAGGGCGGCCCAGATGAGGGAGCCGATCAGGGGCAGAAAAAGGACGAGCCAGTATTCCGTCACGGTGGCGGCGCACGCGAAGGAAACGGAGATCACCCCGCAGATAAGCGCCAGCAGCCCTAGGTTCGTCATCGGGAACAGGGCCCCGCACAGGCCGACGGAAACGCCGAACGCGCAGACAAAGATCGTCAGCGCCCGGACCGCGGTCAGCGCAGCGTCGCTTTTAAGCCGGCGTAACATAGCAAACCTCCACCAGATGGTTTTGGAGCTGGCCGATGTAGGGCAGGTCCTCCTCCCGTTCCATCTGCTCGGTGACCAGATAGCAGCGCACGTTCGGGCCCAGGCGGCGCAGGTCGCACAGGGCGTCGGTCACCTCGGCGGTGAGTCTCGTGGTCAGGGCCACCACCGCCCCGCTGCGGCGCACCCGCTTCATCTCCTCCCGGATGACCCGGGCGAAGTTTTCCTCGGTGCCGAAGCTCTGGGCGGCCAGCATCCGCTGCAGGATCAGCAGGTGATCCCGGCGGTCGGAGGCGAACTCGTTGGCTTCCCGCCCGTAGAGGGGCATGCGGACCTTCTGCCCGTCCTTCATCTGCAGGTCGGCTACGGCCACGGCGGTTTCGCACAGGGCGTCCTGGAGCTTGGCGGAAAGCTCGGGCGATTCGGCCCGGGTCTTCCCGCAGTCCAGGAGGATCAGGGTGTCCGGCGGCATGGGGCTTTCGTACTGGCGGACCAGCAGCTCCCCCCTGCGGGCGTAATGCTTCCACTGGACGCGCTTCATCGCGTCCCCGGGCTGGAAGGCCCGCAGGTCGTCCGGGGCGTTATAATCCTCGCTGGCCCGCTTCAGGGCGGCGATGCCCTCCTCGCTGACGGAGAAGGTGGGCTTTTCAATGTCAAAGGGCCGGGGCAGCACCAGCGTTTCCTCGGATTTAAAGCCTTTTTTCCGAAGGCTGAACAGGCCGTAGAGGTCGTCCCAGCGGACGGACTCCACCTGCAGCTCGAAGGTGCCCACGTGGGCGGTGTTTAAAGGCAGGGAGGTCTGGGCGGCCTTCTTAAGGCCCGGCCAGAGGACCGTTTCCCGGGCGCTCTCCCCGTCCCGCCAGCGGATGGTGACGCCGCCCGCCGGGAGGAAGGACCGGCGGACGGCCTTGAGCCGGAGGGCGTTCTGTTCTCCCCGGAGCACCTGGCTTTCTTCCAGGGTCACGTACAGGCGGGTCGTTTTCCGCGCCAGCCACACGCTCAAAAGGCCGTACACCAGGACGACCCCGATGACGGCGCTCAGAAAGGACAGCATCCGGACGTTCAGGGCCGCGGCCAGGGCGGCCAGCAGCGCGCCGGACAGGACAAACATCATTCCCCGGATCGTCATACCCGCCTCTTGACCGGCACCGGCAGATGGGCGACCAGTTCCTGCACGATCTGCTCCGCGGAAGCGCCCTTCATCCGGGCCTCGGGCTTGAGCACCAGGCGGTGGGACAGGACGGGCAGGGCCATCCTGCGAATGTCATCCGGCAGCACGTAATCCCGGCCGAAGAGCAGGGCGGTGGCCTGGGCGGCCTTCAGCAGGGCGATGGAGCCACGGGGGGAAATCCCCAGCTGCAGGGCGGGATGCTCCCGGCTGGCGGCGGACAGCTGGGCAATATAGACCCGGACCTCCGGGGAGGAATAGACCGTCCCCACCTCCTCCTGCATGCGCAGGATGTCCTCCGCCGTGCAGACGGGGCCGACGGCCGCCATGGGCGGGTGCTGGCCGGAATAGCGTTCCAGCACGTCGGCCTCTTCCTCCACCGAGGGATAGCCGATCCGAAGCCGCATCAGGAAACGGTCCATCTGCGCCTCGGGCAGGTCGTAGGTGCCGACAAAGTCGATGGGGTTCTGGGTGGCCAGCACCATAAAGGGCCGCGGCAGGCCGTGGGTCTCCCCGTCCACGGTAACCTGGCCTTCTTCCATGGCTTCCAGAAGGGCGGACTGGGTCTTGGGCGAGGTGCGGTTGATCTCGTCCGCCAGGACAATCTGGCTCATGACCGAACCGGCCTTGTATTCCATCGCGCCGGTTTTGAGGTTCATCATCGTGTAGCCGGTGACGTCCGAAGGGGTGACGTCCGGGGTAAACTGGATGCGGCTAAACGAACAGGAGACGGAACGGGCCAGGGCGGAGGCCAGGGTCGTCTTGCCGACGCCGGGCACGTCCTCCATCAGGATATGGCCGCGGCAGAGCAGGGCCGTCAGCATCAGCTCGATGACGTCGTCCTTCCCCACCATCACTTTCCGGATATTTTGCTGCAGGCTGTAGACCAGCGGCTGCAGGCCGCTGTTGTCCTGATAGGTTTGCAAGGCCGGCTCCTCCTTTAAAGGGTTTGTCCTATTGTATCACTTGCGCCGGGGAAAAGAAACGGGCCCGAAAAAATGTTACAATTTTGTTGCCTACAAATTTGTTTCACGTGAAACATTTTGCCCTTCCGATTCGTATATATATGTGCGGGGTCTGCGAAAGGCCCTGTGATGAAAGGAGAATTTGTTTTATGAAAAAATGGTTGATTGGGCTCCTGAGCCTGACCCTGATCCTGTCCGCGGCGGGCGTGTGCGCTGAAAGCGGCGAGCCGGTCCTGGAGACGATGGCGGGGCTTGAATGGTCCTTTTCCAGCGGTGTGGGCGCCTGGTCCTCGGAGCTTCGGATCCAGCCGGACGGCTCCTTTGCCGGGGAATACCACGACAGCGAGATGGGAGAAACCGGGGACACCTACCCGGATGGCACTGTCTACGGCTGCCTGTTCCACGGAAAGTTCTCTCTGGTCGGTCAGGCAGACGAGTATTCCTGGAAGATCCGGGTGGACAGCCTGACCATGGACGAGGGACAGGTGAAGGAAGCTATCGAAGACGGCGTCCGGTACGTGACCGCCCAGCCCTACGGACTGAGCGAAGGGGACGAAATGCTCCTGTACCGCCCGGGGACCCCGGTGAAGGTCCTTTCAGAAGAGCAGCTCTTCTGGGCCCACGTGCTGGAGCAGGAAAACCCGCCGGAAGCCCTGGAGACCTGGTTCCTAAGCAGCAGGAACAACGAGAGCGGCTTCGTGGGCCTTCCGCCCTACGAGCCGGCCCTGGCCAACCCCTGGGAGGACCTGAGCGCGAAGGAGCTGGAAGAACGCTCCGGCCTGACCTTCCATGTGCCCGAGGGAGCGGAGAATGTGATCTACCGCTGGCTGGAGAGTGAAAAGCTGGCGGAAATGCAGTTCACCATAGACGAGGACGAATTCACCGCCCGCCTGCAGCCCGCTGACCTGAAGGAGGGAGAATTCCTCGAAATCTCCGGCATGTACTTTGCCTGGGATAATGTGGAGGAAGTCAACGTCCACCACTGCAAGGGGACCATCGGCCAGGCCCAGTTCGGCACCGAAGACTGGGTGGAGCGCGTCCTCTGGTACGACGCTGCGCCGGGCATCGCCGGCTGCCTGTCTGTCTACAGTAAGGACCTGAACGGCCTGGACCTGACCGCCATCGCGGAGCAGGTATATCTCCCGGTACAGGGCGACGTGTAAAAAGCAAAACAGCAACAGCAGCCCCCGGGATCCGTCAAAGGATCCCGGGGTTGTTTTATGTCGAAAACGCCTCTTTGTCTTTTGTCCTGGTGGGCGCTTGTAAAAGCCTGTTCCGTGTGAGATAATAGGACGAAATCAGAATTCTTTCCGGGGCCCCCTAAATGTTTCACGTGAAACATTTGAAAGCGAATCCCTGGAACGGGCGGAGGACATATGAACTGGACGAAGGAACAGGCGGCGGCCATCCAGGCGGACAATCAGACGGTGCTGGTCAGCGCGGCGGCGGGGTCGGGCAAAACCGCCGTGCTGGTGGAGCGGGTGACCCGGCTGATCCGGGAGGGCGGAGACATCTCCCGGATGCTGATCGTCACCTTTACCCGGGCGGCGGCCGCGGAAATGCGGGAGAGGATCGCTGCGGCCCTGGAAAAGGAGAGCCGCGACGCCCACGTGTACCGCCAGCGCCTGAGGATCGACGCCGCCCAGATCTCGACCCTGCATACCTTCTGCCAGCGGGTAATCCGGGAGCATTTCGAGGCCCTGGGGACGGACCCCATGGCCTCTGTCGGGGAAGAAAGCCAGCTGGACCGGCTCAAAAACCGGGCCTACGAGGACGCCTTTGGGGAGATCGCGGAACATCCCACCTACGAGCAGAACCTGCTGTACCAGTGCTATCCGGCGGAGGACATCATGAACATGACGGAGAAGCTCCGCCAGTTCCTTCTGAGCCTACCGGACCCCTGGGACTGGGCCGAGGAAAAGCTGAAGGATTACGACGGCCCCTTGTCCGGCCATCCGGCCTACCGGGTGCTCCTGCAGGCCTGCCGCCGCCAGCTGGAGACGGCCCGCCCTCTGCTTGAGAGGTGCTTTGATATTCTTTTTCTGCCGGGTGCTCCGCTGCGCTACGCCGATACCGTCCGGGCGGACGAGCAGGTGCTGGAAAGCGCCATTTCGGCCGCGGAGGACGGAACCCTCCGGGGCGGGAAGCTGACGTTCTCCGTTCTCCCCCGGGCGAAAAAGGGAGAGGCTGACCAGGAGGACCCGGAGGTTGTCGAGCAGTTCAAGGCCGCCCGGGATAGCTTCAAGGCCGCCGCGCAGGAGGCCGTCGGCCTGCTGCCAGCTTATGAGGACGAGGCCCTGGCGGACAGCCGGGACGTCCTGCTGATCGTCCGGGGCCTGGTGCAGACCCTCCGGCAGGTGGAGGAGCGCTATCAGGCCTACAAGAGCGAAAAGAACCTTTTCGATTACAGCGACTTGGAGCATTTCTGCTTGAAGGCCCTGCGCAGCGAGGCGGTCCGCCAGGCGGTCGCCGGGAGCTTTGACACGATCTTCGTGGACGAGTATCAGGACGTTTCTGCGATCCAGGAGAGCATCATTCAGGCCGTGCACGAGCACAACACCCTCTTCCTCGTGGGCGACGTCAAGCAGAGCATCTACGCCTTCCGCCAGGCGGACCCCTCCCTGTTCCTGCGCAAGTACCGGGATTTTTCCTTTGCGGAAAACGCTTTGGAGCGGAAAATCCTGCTTCAGAACAATTTCCGGTCCGACCAGAACGTCCTGTCCGCGGTGAACCACGTGTTCTCCAGGGTCATGCGCAGGTCCGTCACCGAAATCGACTATGACGAGGAGGCCATGCTGAAGCCCGGCCCGGACACCCAGCCCGGGCCCGCGGCGGAAATCCACCTGCTGGAGGAAATCGACCCGGAGACCGGGGAGGCGGTCCGCCTGACCGGGTCGGCGGGGGCTGAGGCGGAGGCCGTGGCCAGGCACATCCTGCGCCTGGCGGGCAAGACCGAGATCCGGGACCACGGGGAGCTTCGGCCCCTCCGCTTCCGCGACATCGTGATCCTGATGCGCAACGCCGCCGGGTATGCCGCCCTCTTTGCGGAAACCCTCCAGGCCCGGGGCATCCCGGTCTATTCGGATGTGGACAGCCGGTATTTTGACCTCCCCGAGGTCAGCGACATGATCCACCTGCTGGAAATCCTGGACAACCCCCTCCAGGACTTTCCCCTGCTGGCCGTCCTGCGCTGCCCGGCCTTCGGTTTTACGGACGAGGAGCTGGCCCGGGCCCGGCTGGTGAACAACCAGTCCAGCCTGCCCTTCCACCAGGTGTTTGCGGAGCTGGCCGAACAGGAAAGCCCGCTTGGGGCCAAGGCCCGGGCCGCCCTGGACAGGCTGGCCCACTGGCGGATGCTCTCCCGCGTCATGCGGCCGGAGGACCTGATCCGCCAGCTGGCGGACGAGACGGGCATCTACATGCGGGCCGGTGCGGCGGAGGACGGGGCCTCCCGCCAGGCCAACCTGCGCCTGCTGTCCGAAAAGGCGGAGGGAAGCGCGAGTATCGCGGACTTCCTGACTCACGCCCAGCGCGCCCGCTCCACCGACGACAGCCGGACGGCCAAGACCCTGAGCGACCAGGAAGACGTCGTCCGGATCATGACGATGCACAAATCCAAGGGCCTGGAGTTCCCGGTGGTCTTCCTGACGGGCCTGTGCCGCTCCTTCCGCTCGGTGTCGGGCGAGGCCGTCAAGATGGACCGGGATTTGGGGATATCGATGTCCCTGGTGGACCCGGAATCGCGGATCAAGCGCACCACGATGACGGAAACGGCCATCGAGATCAGCCTGACGGACCGGAACCGTGCCGAGGAGGCTCGCCTGCTCTACGTGGCCATGACCCGGGCCAAGCATCTGCTGGTCCTCTACGGTTCCCCCGCCCTGATCTCCCGCAGCCGGGAAACCTGGAGGCTGCCGGCGGGAGACGCCGCCGTCGCCGGGGCGGGCTGTATGATGGACTGGGTCATGCAGACCGTGGAGCCTGCCCTGAACATGGAAAACGGCGCGCCCTATCAGACGGAGAACGGGGCCGTCTTCCGCGTCTACCGGGAAAACGCCGCGGAGCTTACCGATTCGGAGGGGCAGAAGGCCCCGCCCGCCCCGGCCATCGACGAGGGACCTTATTCGGAGCGGACGGAAAAGCTCCTGTCCCGGACCCTGCCGGAGAGCCGGCCCTTCAAGGTGTCGGTCAGCGCCATTGCGAAAAACCAGATCAAAAAGCAGCTGGAAATGGAAGACGAAGAGGAGACGCCCGAAACCAAGCGGAATCCTGCCCAGGTCCAAATGGAGGACCGTCCCCGTTTCATGCAGGACCGTTCGATGACGGCGGCCGAAAAGGGCACCACCGTGCACAAGGCCCTCGGCCTGATCGACTACGGGGTCCTTCGGGCGCAGGAGGCCCCTTCCCCCGTCCTGATCGCCGGGGAGCTGGACCGGATGCTTCAAAACCAGCAGCTTACCCAGGCCGAGCGGGCGGTCCTTCGCCCGGAGGACCTGGCTGCCTTCTTTGTTTCCCCTGCTGGGCAAAGGGCCCTTTCGTCCCCGCTGGTGCGGCGCGAGTGGTCGTTTAACCTGATGACGGGCGAGGACACCATGGTACAGGGCGTGCTGGACCTGTGCTTCCTGGAGGGGGACGAGTGGGTGCTGGTCGATTACAAGACAGACTATGTACAGGAGATGGACACCCTGCTGGCCCGCTACTATGGTCAGCTCAACTGGTACCGCCGGGCGCTCGAAACGCTGACGGGCCGGAAGGTCAAAGAGGCACTGATTTATTCCGTCGTCTTGCGCGAAACCGTTGTTGTCCCCGCCCAGGAGCCGTGAGAAAAAACAGCCGGTCCATCAGAAAAAAACGGATCAGACGCCCGGCGCCTATTGACAGGGCGGTCAAAACGAGTTAATATAACAAACGTTACATAACATAGATTATGTAAAAAAATGGAGGCAGTATGCCGCCGAAAACCAGGATCACCGAGGACATGATTATCCAGGCCGCCGTGCAGGTCGCCCGGCGGGACGGATACGAGCAGATCAACGCCAGAACGGTTGCCAAAGAGCTTGGCTGTTCCACCCAGCCGGTGATGTACCATTTTTCCACCATCGGCAGCCTGAAGCGAGCCGCCTTTGCGCGGGCGGACCAGCTGCACGGGGAATATCTGATGAGGGTTTCACCGGGCATGGATCCGGTGCTGAGCATCGGCCTTCAGTACATCCGCTTTGCCGTGGAGGAGCCGCAGCTGTTCCGCTTCCTGTTTCAGTCCGGCTTCGTGCAGGAAAACAGCCTGATGGAGATGATCCGCTCCGAAGCCCTGGAGCCGGTCCTTTCTGTCATGCGGGAAAGCGCCGGCCTCGACGCGGAACAGACCCGGGCGGTGTTCCTGACGGTGGCGATGTTTGCCCACGGCTATGCCAGCATCATCGCCAACAACGGGCTGACCTTTGATGAAACACTGATCGCGGAGCATCTGACGCTCGCCTGGACGGGGGCGGTGCTCGCCGCGAGACAGGAGAAGGACGATGAAAGTGATCATTCACGACCTGGAGAGCCGCTATGACGGCCTGATCCGGGAACACTGCGACCGCGTCATCGCGGCGGACGGACGTTACGCCCCGTGCCAGGGCTGCTTTGGCTGCTGGACCAGCCACCCGGCGGAGTGCTTTATGAAGGATGGGCTGTGCCAGGTCTGCCGGGTCATCGGCCAGGCGGACGAGCTGGTGATCGTCACGAAAAACCTCTACGGTGGCTACAGCGCCGCCGTCAAAAACGTCCTGGACCGGTCCATCGGGACCTCCACGCCCCTCAGCACCTACCGGGGCGGCCAGATGCACCACACCCTGCGCTACGGGAAGCACGGCCTGTGGAAGGTGGTCGTCTACGGGGACATCACCGGAGAGGAACGAGAAACCTTCCGCCTGCTGGCCCAGCGCAACGCCATCAACGACGGGTTTGAGCGGTCCGAGGCGGTATTTCTGGAAAACCTGGAAGGACTGGAGGCGTCGCTGTGAAAACGGTATTCATCAACTGCAGCCCGAAAAAACGCTTCTGCGCCTCTTCGTATTTTTTGTTCCTGGAGGGCCTGTTTCTGGGCGGGGAAAAGGTTCTGGAAAAGCTGCGCACTCCGGCGGATCATGACCGGGTCTTAAGCCAGCTTCAGGACGCCCAGACCGTCGTGTTCGGCGTGCCGCTCTATGTGGACGGGATTCCGTCCCATGTGCTCGGCTTTCTTGAAAAAATGGAAGCCTTCTGCAGGGAAAAGGGGCTGTGCCTGAACGTTTACGTGATCGCCAACAACGGCTTCATCGAAGGAAAGCAGAACGAGCCACTGATGCAGCTGTTCGGGCATTTCTGCGATAGGGCCGGGCTTTCCTTCTGCGGCGGGGTCGGCGTGGGCGGCGGCGTAATGCTGAACGTGACGCGGATCCTGTTTGTGGTGCAGGTGGGGCTGCTGCTCCTCAATACAGTCTTAAGCGCCGTGAAGACGGGCGACTTTTTTCCGGCGGCCGCCTGGTCAAGCTTTTTGGAAAACGCCGGAATCCTCCTGTTTTTAAACCTGGGGGTGCTGTTTTACCTGATCCGCATGGCCCGCAGTATCCGAAAAGGCAGTGACAGCGGGAAGCGTTACACCCGGATCATGGTTCCCTCCTTTCTTTTCATCCTGTTCGCGGACATCTTCTTTATTATTATCTCCGTGCTGCAGGGCGGTATCTTCCGCGGCTGGCTCAGCAAAAAGCAGCCGGAAGCGTGATCATTTTTTTGATAAGATTGTTATATGGGGCTGCTGCGGAACCGCGGCGGCCCCGCTTCTTTCGGCAAATTCGGAGAGACGGGGCCGCAAGCCCTCCTGCCGTGATGAATCAGCAAAAAACTGAATCAATGCAAAACATGAAAAATCCGGTTGACATTCCGCCGGATATTGGGTAAAATATACCCGTCAACAGGCGGAAACAGGCGGTGGGATAGCCGCTCTTTTATTGCCGTCTGAAAAAACTATCGGAGGTTATTCTTATGAAGAAATTGGTAGCCCTGCTTCTTGCCGCGATGATGGTCCTGGCCGCCACCGGCGCCCTGGCCGACATCGTGATCTGCCAGAACAAGGTGGAAATCACCGCTGCCCTGGAAGAGTTCGCCAAGGTGTACGAAGCGAAGACCGGCGTGCCCGTCAAGGTCATCACCGGCGGCGGTTCCTCTGACTACAACACCGTGCTGAAGGCCGAAATGCAGTCCGGCCGTGAACCTGACATCTGGGTCATCGAAGGCCCGACCGGCTATGAGCTCTGGGCGGACAAGATCGCCGACCAGGCCGGCGCCGAATGGACCAAGTACACCGCCGCCGCCTACATGGACGGCGACAAAGTGGTCGGCTTCCCCGTCGCGGTGGAAGGCTACGGCCTGGCCTACAACGCCGACATCCTGGCCAAGGCCGGCATCGACCCCGCTACCCTGACCAACTATGACGCCTACGCCGCCGCCTTTGAGAAGCTGGATTCCATGAAGGCTGAACTGGGCCTGGATATGGTCGTCTCCATGGTCGCCGGCACCACCACCGGCATGACCTGGGTCACCGGTCTCCATAACTTCAACGTCTACCTGACCGTGGGCAACAAGCGCAATGACACCACCTACATCGACCAGGTTCTGGCCGGCAAGGTGGACGCGGAGCGCTTCCATCAGTACTGCCAGTATGTGGCCCTGCTGTTCAAATATTCCGATCCTGACATGCTGATCAACGGCACCCAGGACAGCCAGCTGGCCGCTTTCGCCAACGGCAAGGCCGCCTTCTATCATCAGGGCAACTGGATGGATCCTTCCCTGGTGCAGCTGAACCCCTCCTTCAAGATCGCCTATGCGCCGCACGCCTTCCTGCATGAAGACACCGACGGCATCCTGGTCAATCCTCCCTCCTGGTATGTTGTCAATGAAAACGGCAACAAGGACGAAGCGATTGCCTTCCTGAACTTCCTGGCCACCTCTGAAGAGGGCGCGGATTACATGGTCAACAAGGCGGCCATGGTGCCCGCTTTCACCAACGTGACCCTGGCTCCCACCACTCCTCTGTCCAAGTCCGTCATGGAATGGAACGCCGCCGGCAAGACCTATGACTGGCAGCAGTACAAGCTCCCGGACGGCTTCGGCATGGGCACCCTGGGCGCGATCTATGAACTGCTCGCTTCCGGCGCCATCGACGTGGACACCTTCGAAGCGATGATGATCGACGCGATCGCCTCCATCGGCAAGTAATTCAATCCATTCCGCAAGGGGGATGGCAGCAAGCGGGACGCGTCCCGAAACGCCATCCCCCCTTTTCTTCACTGTCCGCGGCGGAACCGCTATCGGCGGACCGCTGACTGCACAATCGGGAGGGTCCTTATGACCAGCAAACAAAAGCGCAAGCTGACGGAGGCGCTGTTTCTGCTGCCGACGCTGTTGGCGTTTGTGATGGTAATCATCATCCCCTTCATTTACGGTATCTATTATTCCTTTACCAACTGGCAGGGCACGGGCGCGGCGACCGCCTGGGTCGGGCTGGACAATTACAAGGCCATTTTCCAGGAGCCAGCCTTCCTGCACTCCTTCCTGGTGACGCTGCTGTTCACCGTGCTCAACGTGATCTCGGTCAACGTGGTGGCCTTCGTTATTTCCCTGCTGGTCACCAGCGAGATCCGCGGGCGGAACGTGTACCGGGCGGGCTTCTTCGTCCCGAACCTGATCGGCGGCATCGTGCTGGGCCTGGTCTGGCAGTTTATTTTCTCCAACATCGTGCCCCAGCTGGGCTCTGCCATCGGCTCCAAGCTGCTGAGCAAGTCCCTGATCAGCAACAAGGACACCGTCATGGCCACCATGGTCATCGTCAATACCTGGCAGTACGCCGGCTACATCATGCTGATCTACGTCGCTTCGATCCAGGGCATCTCCAAGTCCGTCCTGGAGGCGGCCGAGGTGGACGGGGCGACCTACTGGAAGCGGATCACCCGGATCCAGATCCCGCTGATGGCGAACGCCTTCACCATCTCCCTGTTCCTGACGCTGACCAACTCCTTCAAAATGTACGACGTGAACGTGGCCCTGACCAACGGCGGCCCGACCGCGGTGTTCATGAGAAAGCCGGTGCAGGCTTCCGAGCTGCTGGCGCTGAACATCTATCAGACGGCGTTCAAGTACAACAACATGGCGCAGGGCCAGGCCAAGGCCGTGATCTTCTTTGTGGTGCTGACCATTTTCTCCATCATCCAGGTATCCTATAATAAGAGTAAGGAGATTGAGGCATAATGGCAAAGCAAGCAGTAGTTATTGAACGCATGGCGGGCAGCAAACCCCATAAAGGGCGTAAAATCGCGCTGGAAATCGTGACGCTGCTGCTGTTCATCCTGTTCATGATGCCCTTTCTCATCGTTGTGCTCAACTCCATGCGCACCAACGCGGAAATCATCAACGAACCGGTTGGACTCCCGCAGAACGTCGGCCAGCTGTGGACCAATATCTCGGATGTATGGAACAACCCGAACTTTAACTTCCTTTCCGCTCTCAAGGACAGCGTGATCATCACCGTGCTGAGCCTGGCGGTGATCTCCATCTTTTCCTCGATGGCGGCCTGGGTGCTGGTCCGCAACAAGACCAAGTGGTCCAGGTTCCTGTTCATGATGTACGTGGCGGCCATGGTCATTCCCTTCCAGGTCGTCATGTTCCCGCTGATCACCTGGTTCAAAACCGTGGGCGACTTCATCCACATTCCCCTGCTGCGCAGCTACCAGGGCATCATCTTCGCTTACCTGGGCTTCGGCGAGGCCATGTCCATCTTCATCTTCCACGGCTTCATCAAAGGCGTTCCGCTGGAACTGGAAGAGGCGGCGGATATCGACGGCTGCAGCCGGGCGGGCACCTTCTTCAGGATCGTCCTGCCCCTGATTCAGCCGGTGTTCGTCACCGTCCTGGTGCTGAACGGCCTGTGGATCTGGAACGACTATCTGCTCCCGTTGCTGCTGCTGGGCTCCAGCGGCACGATCCGCACGATCCCGCTGGCGGTGCAGGGCTTCAACGGCGCTTACGTCAAGCAGTGGAACCTGATCATGGTATCCACCCTGCTGGCCATGCTGCCGATCATCATCCTGTACCTGTTCGCGCAGAAGTACATCGTGCAAGGCATGGTAGACGGATCTATTAAATAAGATCTCGATGGGGGGACTTTGTCCCCCCATCGGAACCCCCCTTTACGGATTTTCCTCTCGCCCCTTCTCCAGGGCCTACCGGCCCGCTGTTCGGTGAGATTGTGCCACTGGCACAATCTCCGGGC
>OCTW013394042.1_pt1 | contig 29669 bp, 22 predicted proteins | sample 1539671 | NCBI WGS metagenome assembly OCTW01 (sample SAMN02144230, study PRJEB22623) | gut metagenome | biome: sheep rumen | host: Ovis aries | place: New Zealand | reverse complement strand
TCGTAGCCCTCGAGGGTGCCGTTGTTGCCGACGGTGACGTACTGCATCGTGGGCAGTTCCCTGCGGAAGGTGTCCACGGCCTGCCCGTACTCCTCCGAGCGGATGAGGTCTGCCACTTCCTGCAGCGACAGCAGCCGCAGGGTCTCCTTGTTGCGATAGCTCTTAATGAGCGTGATTCTTGGTGCCATAGTCGTTATTCTACTATCAATAAATGGGTTCTGTTTATATACCTGCAAAGGTACGAAAATTCTCCGAAATGTGCAAGTGATTTTCTGTAGAATTTTATCTCCATTTTTGCTTTAAAATGCCATTTTTGTAGTAAATATGCTGATTATCAGATATTTATCCTATGGCATTTACTAATTTGAAATGTCATATAAATGCCATAATTAGCGTGAAAACATCATCTTTCCAGCCTTTATGAGTTTTATTAAGATAGGAGTTTATGCTTGTTTAGATAAGGCAAACTGACAGTTTACCTAGTCTAAACTGCCAGTTTACCCTGTCTAAACTGTCAGTACAAACTATCTTTGTTATTCGCAAACTCCATTGAAAATCAGCTATTTAGCCTTATTTTCTCCTATTAAATCCTGCTGCTTATGTCAATATGCTTTACTTTATGGCATTTGTATGGCATTTCAAATTAGCAAATGCCATAAGTTAAACGTTTGATTTACAATAATTTAGTATCATTTATGGCATTTCAATCAATTTTTTTATATTTTTTTTCTTTAGTAATATTGTACCAGCTTGTATGAACATCCGAGTATGCTCTTTCTGCTCTTTCAGCTGGTTGTTGTCATCGAAAAAAGATTGAAATCCTTTTGTTGTTTCGGATAATATTTGTATCTTTGCAAAAAATACAGTATGATGATGACCAGAAGAATTCTTGCTATAACCGCTTTCTTGACCGTTTGCCTTTATGTTAAAGCACAATTGCCAGCTGTTACCCTCGGAAATGTTGACGGTAACCTGGTAAGAGTGGACACACTCTCCAATGGTGGAAAACCTATAGTTATTGATTTCTTTGCCACGTGGTGTAAGCCCTGTATCAGAGAACTGGATGCCATCAATGATGTGTATGACGACTGGAAGGATGAGACAGGAATGAAGCTGATAGCCGTCTCAATTGATCAAGCACAAAATATTCATAAGGTGAAACCGTTAGTCGACCAAGCTGGATGGCAATATGATGTTCTTCTTGACCCAAACGGTGACTTGAAGCGTGCTCTGGGTATACAGCTTATTCCTTATACGCTTGTCATTGACGGAAATGGGAAAATAGTTTATCGGCATCAGGGATATGCCGATGGAGCTGAGGAGGAGCTGATAGATGAAATCAGGCGATTAGTTAATCCATAAGTGACTATGCTGAGAACTATTGCTATATGTCTGTTTTTCATCAGTAGTGCTGTCTCTACAGCCCAGGAGCAATCTGGCCTTGTGATAAGTGGCAGCATACAGAGTGATGTGTTGCTGCCAGCTGATGATCAGAGTATTGGAACACAGGCAAATAGCAACTGGGGACTGACGAATACCTATGCTGATGTCAGTCTGCAAAGTAAGTATGTCGATGCCGGTGCAAGGCTAGAGTATCTTAAATTTCCTTTGCCAGGCTACGAACAGAATTTCAAAGGGTGGGGTGTGCCCAATATTTATGTTAAAGGGCGTATTGACAAACTCGAACTGACGGCAGGGAGTCTGTACGAACAGTTTGGTTCTGGTTTCATCTTCCGTACTTATGAAGAGCGGAGTCTTGGCGTCGACAATTCCCTGTTTGGCGGGCGGATAGTCTACAGACCGCTTCCAAATATGGCTTTAAAGGTGCTGACAGGTAAGCAGCGTAGTTATTGGAAGTTGAATCATTCGTGGATTACGGGTGTAGACGCAGAATTTGGCCTCGAGGCGGTGTCAAGATACTTGCGAGAGCGGCGCGTCAATCTTTCAATAGGTTTTTCGTATATTAATAAATACGAGAAACAAGATAATATTATGGTTGACGATACCCGTCGATTGAAACTCCCCGAATATGTGAATGCCTTCGATATCCGTGCAAGACTACAGACAAACAATCTGAATCTTTTGGCTGAATACGCTTTTAAATCTCAGGATCCATCCTTTGATAATGGATATATCTATCGTCATGGCCATGTAGCCATGCTCTCTGGTTCTTATTCCAAGCAGGGTTTTAGCTTGCTGCTCCAGGCTAAGCGCAGTGACAATATGTCGTTCCGCAGCGAGCGAAGCATGACTGGCATTTCCTCGTTCATCAATCACCTGCCAGCCTTTACGATGGAGCACACCTATGCATTGGCATCCCTATATCCGTATGCAACCTATCCGATGGGAGAGTGGGCTTATCAGGCTGAGGGGGCCTATACCTTCAAAAAGAATACCTCGCTTGGCGGGAAATACGGCACCACCGTGAAGCTGAATTTCTCACATGTACACAGTATCGATAAGTGCGCTAAGCTGTTAGATGGCTTTTATGCCGGATCAGACGGCTATGAGTCGTCGTTCTGGAAATGGGGAGACCAGACATATTATCAGGACCTGAATGTCCAAATTGATAAAAGAGTGTCAAAGTCATTGAAACTCCATCTGATGTACATGAATCAGTACTACAATAAGACTGTCGTTGAGGGAGAAGGCGGGTTGATTCATTCTGACATTGTAGTGGGTGAAGCAAAATATGCCTTCAACCGTAAGCTCTCACTTCGAACGGAGATCCAATATCTGTTTACTGGTGATGATCAGGGAGACTGGGCTTTCGGACTGTTGGAACTGTCGTGTGCTCCACGGTGGCTGTTCACTATTTCTGATATGTATAATGTAGGTCAGTCTCATCTGCATTATTATATGGGAACGGTTTCCTTTATGGCGAAGTCCCATCGTCTGCAGTTAGGATACGGTCGTACGAAGGCTGGCTATAATTGTGTGGGTGGCGTCTGTCGTTACGTTCCCGCAAGTAAGGGTTTGATGATATCGTATAATTACAATTTTTGAAGCATGAAGCGTTGCGGATGGATATATTACCTGTTACTCGTTTTACTGACATATTCGTGTAGTCAGATCAGCGAGTCGGAGCGTTTCATTGATGTGGAGCCCGCCACAGTGAAACGTGCTGTGCTGATAGAAGAATTTACGGGTCAGCGGTGTGTGAATTGCCCGAATGCCGCTACAGAGATTGCTCGTATCCAGCAGTCCTATGGTGAAAATGTGATAGCAGTGGCCATTCATTCCGGGCCGTTAGCGGTATTCTCCAGAGACCAGGTGACAGGTCTGCGTACAGAGTTGGGAGACACCTATTATAATTATTGGGGTGTAGAAGAAGAGCCTTCGGCACTGATCAATAGAAAGGGTGGGGTGGTGAGGCTCAATCAATGGCAGGCGTTTGTATATGACGAATTGCAAGCAGGAACATCTTTGACACTCGGTATGGATTGTCAGTTGACGGAAGGAGGTGAAATACTTATAGCCGTTCGTGCAGAGACGTTAGAGGTTGTGCAAGGTAAACTTCAGTTGTGGTTGGTAGAAAACGACGTAGAGGCACCTCAGATGATGCCAGATGGGACGTTGAACCTTACCTATGAACATCACTATGTATTACGATCTTCAGTTAATGGTGTCTGGGGTGATGTGGTGGACTGGAAGGCAGGTGAGGTTAACGTGGTTCGATATACAGTCACTCCTCAGGCAGAGTGGAATGTTAAACGTTTGTTTGTAGTGGCCTTTGTCTATGATGGCACTGGTGTCCTACAGGTTGTCAAGCGAAAGGTTTCTTAATAATATTTTAAATAGATAAGCTTATGAAAAGATTTTTATTCTCTTTGTTATCTCTTATGGCGATGATTGAAGTCAGTCATGCTGAAGATCTTTTTTTTAGGTATCATGGTTCTATTGTAGACAATCAAGGTTCGGTTACGATATGTGCAGAGCCTGATAGCTTTTTCCCAGACGAGAATAACTGTATGACGAATCCCCCAGCTAATCCTGAACATGGACTCGTGCTTGTTGTTGACGAAAACGGTTCTAAGTCTGGAACTGCTACATTGGATATTTTGAGCAATACCTTGAATCCTGCGATGATTCAATGGTGTATGGGAGGGGCGTGCGAACTCATGAATAACCAAACGAGGTTGACTAAGTCGTTTTCCGCGGGAGAGGATGGAATCGTTCAAGTAGACTTCGATGCCAATGATGTGAAAGGAGAAGGTTCACTTGAAGCGAGGCTTACAGCTACTGTTGACGGGAAGACAATCTCTGTAAACATCATTTTCAGGCCATATGATGTCACGGGACTCTCTGGTGTGACCAAGGATTTCATGGACCAGGGAAAGCGTTATAGCCTTAACGGTTGTCCTTATCGTAGTGGAAGGCGGGGAATATACATCCAGCATGGTAAAAAATATATAAATAGATGAATTAAATAATCAAACCGTTATGCTTATGAAACGTTTATTATCTTTGACAGCGGTTGTAGTTCTTTATTTGACCGCATGGAGCCAACAAGTGAGGACTTCAGAATCGAGAGTTTATGTCCAAGGAAAGGCAACGAGGACGATGGTTTCTCCAACGAGAGCTAGCATTGATCCTCAGGCCGGACAGGTGTGGTGGTGTAACTATGATCTGGATGATTCAGCGGGATGGCTATTATCTAAAACATCAGCTGTAGGTCGTTATAGTGTTGCTACTTTTATCCCTTATGGCATGGCTGGAGGAAGTGGAACGACCATAAATGGGCTTAGCTTCTTCCCTATTTCTTCGGGCATGACAAATGTGAAGGTCTGGATATCAACTAATCTGACGGATGGAATTTATCTTGAAACGAAAGATGTGACCACAACTCTTGAGGCTTTTAATGATGTAGTGTTCAGCAATTCCTATGAGATACCATCAGGAGGACTATATGTTGGCTATTCATTTGACATCTCTTCAACTAGTGTTGATGATTATGCATCTAATGCATTGCTGCTCACCAATACGAATAATAATCGTGATGGTGCATTCTTTCAGCTTTCTCCAAGTGATAATACCTGGAAGGAGAATGTTGGCAACCTTCTTGTAAAGGTACTTTTCGGAGGCGAAGGTATTGTGAAGAATGCGGCGTCTGTGGATGATTTTGGTAATTTTAGTGTGTTAAGTGGAAGCCAGAAATCAATACCTATTACTGTTAGGAATAAAGGTTTAAATCCAATCACTTCATTGTCATATACCATTTCGTCTCCAGGAAGCACTGTTATGCAAGAAGGTGAGGTGAATGTTAATATAGCAGTCCAGGGATTATCCGTTATCAATGTCCTCGTTCCTTCAGAGACAGGGGCTATGGAAAAGAACAAGACAATTGCAATCACCAAAGTAAATGGCGTAGATAATACTTATAGTGAAAAATCAGCATCAGGGAAATTAATTACAGTTACGCAGAACTCTCCTGTCATCATTCCCGTTGTTGAGGAGTTTACTGCTACATGGTGTGGCTATTGCCCATATGGAATGGTAGGTATGGAGAAGGCCAACGAATACTATGGTGACCAGGTAGTATTAATTGCTGTTCATAGTGACGACATCATGGAAATTCCTGAATATAATCAGATTCTTAATAATGTAGGATCTTTCCCAAATGCGAGTGTTAATAGGGTGTATAGTTTATATCCTTATTTCAGTAGTATCCAATACAATGTCGATAAAGTGAAATCAAATGTTGTGCCAGGTTATATTCAGGCTAAGGCAACATGGACTGATAATGGTAAGACAGCTATAAAAATTGACACAGAGACCACTTTCCAGTATAGTACAAGTGATGGTCATTTTGCTATTGCATATGTGTTAGTGGAGGATGGATTGAAAGGCAATAGTTCTAGTTGGGCGCAATCCAATTACTTAAGTGGTAGCAGTGGTGATAGTGAGATGCAGTTCTGGTATGATTCACCGTCTAGGGTTACGGGTCTTGAATTTAATCATGTCGCTGTACAGGCGTGGGAAGTTTCTTCTGGAGTTAAAGGTTCAGTAAGTAAATCATTTACTGCAGGTGTTGCTCAGAAATATAGTTTTACAGGCGATATTTCGTCAAATTCTCTTATTCAAGACAAATCTAAATTGGCGATAGTGACACTTCTAATTGATACTGATACAGGCGCCATTCTTAATGCCGCTAAGACAACCATCGCCCTGCCAGAGTTGGAAATCAATGACATCGTTCAATGCATCATGGCAGGAACGTACGATGCGAATGCAGACCTGAATAACGACGGCAAGGTTGATGTCGCCGACATCGTGCTGTTCGTAAACACGCACAAATAGTCTTTGGGCTGTAATGTGGACAGTATAATAGTCTGGAGGGAAACCACAGATCATATATACCTTAATTAATTAGGCATTTTTTGTAGAAAAGATGGGATATAATTTGGCTATTTGGTGACAAATGATTATCTTTGCACTCGAATTTTTTACGGTTAACCCCTCGTTGGGGCTTCGAGCAAGCCCTGAGCGGACAAATAAGAAGACGGTGGTGAGCACCGAGCGTCCGGCTCTCGGGTAGGGCTGGCATAGTACGCAAGGGATATGTATAACAATTAAAAACAAAAGCTATTATGGCAGAAATGAATTTCGGTGGCGTGATGGAAACAGTAGTCACCAGCAAAGAGTTCTCTTTGGAGAAAGCACGTGAAGTATTGAAGAATGAGACGATTGCCGTGATCGGTTACGGTGTGCAGGGACCTGGTCAGGCCTGTAATCTGCGTGACAACGGGTTTAACGTGATCGTCGGACAGCGTCAGGGTAAGACTTACGACAAGGCTGTGGCTGACGGATGGGTTCCTGGCGAGACGCTGTTCTCTATCGAGGAGGCTGCCGAGAAGGGTACCATCCTCTGTATGCTTCTGAGCGATGCTGGTCAGATTCAGCAGTGGCCCACTATCAAGAAATATCTGAAGCCGGGAAAGACCCTGTACTACTCTCACGGCTTCGCTATCAACTGGAGCGACCGCACGGGCGTCATCCCTCCGAAGGATGTCGATGTGATCATGGTGGCTCCGAAGGGTTCCGGCACGAGCCTCCGCACGATGTTCTGCGAGGGTCGCGGACTGAACTGCTCGTATGCCGTCTATCAGGATGCAACGGGCAAGGCCAAGGAGAAGACACTCGCTTTCGGTATCGGTATCGGTGCCGGTTACTTGTTCGAGACCACTTTCCAGCGTGAGGCTACCTCAGACCTCACTGGTGAGCGCGGTTCGCTGATGGGTGCCATCCAGGGCCTGCTGCTGGCACAGTATGAGGTGCTCCGCGAGCATGGACACTCTCCCTCGGAGGCCTTCAACGAGACTGTTGAGGAGCTCACCCAGAGCCTTGGCCCGCTCTTCGGTGCAAAGGGAATGGACTGGATGTATGCCAACTGCTCGACCACCGCTCAGCGTGGTGCCCTCGACTGGGCTCCCCGTTTCCACGATGCCATCAAGCCTGTGATGGAGTGGCTCTACTATTCGGTGCAGACCGGTAACGAGGCGCAGATCACCATCGACGCCAACTCGAAGCCCGACTATCGTGCGGGTCTGGAGAAGGAACTCGAGGCCATGCGCAATCAGGAGATGTGGCGCGCAGGTGAGACCGTGCGCAAGCTCCGTCCGGAGAACCAAGACGTTTAATCATAACAAATTGCGGGGGTGTGTGTACACTCCCGCAATTCATTTTAATACTTAAATGGCAAAATTAGTAATCAATTCGTATGGCGAATTCGCAGCACATCTGGGACAGGAACTGGGCGCCTCAGACTGGCTGCAGATCGACCAAGACCGTATCAACCTCTTTGCTGACGCCACCCTCGACCATCAGTGGATTCATGTCGACGTGGAGCGCGCCAAAGTGGAAAGTCAGTTTCATAGCACTATCGCCCACGGCTATCTGACGCTCTCCGTGCTGCCGTATCTGTGGAACCAGATCATTGAGGTGAACAACATCAAGATGCTTGTGAACTATGGCATGGACAAGATGCGCTTCGGGCAGCCAGTGGTGACGGGCTCCCGGGTGAGGATGACGACCAAGTTGCACAACATCCAGAACCTGCGTGGCATCTGCAAGGTAGAGATTGATTTCAAGATTGAGATAGAAGGACAGCGCAAACCTGCCCTGGAGGGCATCGCCTCGTTCCTGTACTACTTTAAATAGGTATTAGTTTACAGCTGTAAACCGTAAACTGTAAACAGTAAACATAATAATATGGGAGGATTCTTTGGAACCATCAGTACAAAGTGTTGCGTCAACGATCTGTTCTACGGAACTGACTACAACTCACACCTTGGTACGCGTCGAGCAGGTCTGGTGACCTATGATAACGAGAAAGGCTTCAGTCGTAAGATTCATAACCTGGAGCGTGACTATTTCCGTTCGAAGTTCGAAGACGAGCTCGACTCCTTTTCGGGTAATCAGGGCATCGGTGTGATTAGTGATACCGATCCGCAGCCTATCCTTGTAAACTCGCACCTGGGTCGTTATGCCGTGGTGACCGTGGCGAAGATTACCAATATAGATGAGATCGCAAAAGAACTGCTGGAGCGCAGGATGCATTTCAGTGAGTATTCGGCCAACACTATCAACCAGACGGAACTCGTGGCGCTGCTCATCAATATGGGCCGCTCGTTTGTAGAAGGCATCAACCTGGTATACAGGAAGATAGAAGGCTCCTGTTCGATGCTTATCCTTACGGAAAAGGGTATCATTGCTGCCCGCGACTTCTTAGGCCGCACGCCAGTGGTCATCGGCAAGAAAGAAGGAGCATACGCTGTGTCGAGTGAGACGACCAGTTTCCCTAATCTGGAGTATCACCGTGAGAGAGACCTTGGACCAGGCGAGATTGTGCTGCTGACATCCGACAAGATGGAAGTGCTTCAGGAGCCATTCAAGCGCGAGCAGATCTGTTCTTTCCTATGGGTTTACTACGGTTTCCCTGCATCTGACTATAATGGTATTAACGTGGAGGCAGTGCGCGAGGCTAACGGAAAGAAGATGGGTGAGGCTGACGATACCGAGGTAGACAGTGTTTGTGGCGTGCCCGACTCTGGTGTGGGTATGGCCCTGGGCTATGCCGAAGGAAAGGGTGTGCCTTATAAGCGGTCTGTTCTGAAATATACACCTACATGGCCTCGCTCGTTTACACCCGGCAATCAGGAGAGGCGTGCACTGGTGGCAAAGATGAAGCTGATACCTAATCCCTCGCTGCTGAGGGATCAGCGCGTGGTGTTCTGCGACGACTCCATCGTGCGTGGTACGCAACTGAAAGACAATGTGAAGACATTCTTTGAGTATGGAGCAAAGGAGGTTCATTGTCGTATCTCGTGTCCGCCTTTGGTATATGGTTGTCCGTTTATTGGCTTTACCTCGTCGAAGAGTGATATGGAGCTCATCACGCGTCGTATCATTAAAGACTTTGAAGGTGATGATAAGAAGAACCTCGAGAAATATGCTCAGACGGATTCGCCGGAGTACAAACGGATGGTGGCCGAGATTGCCCGCCGCCTGGGCCTGACAACGCTGAAGTTTGCCCGTCTGGAAGACCTCGTCGATGCTATCGGCATGCCGAAATGCAAACTCTGCACACACTGTTTCGATGGCAGCAGCTATTGTCATGAGCATGATAAGGAGGACGAGCGCCAGCTGAAGTTTGACTTTTAGTCTATAGCTTACAATTTATAATTTGTAGAGAAGGCCGTCTTCCTGACGGATGTACTCCTCTTGAAAAAGATAAGATAGCGCGGTGTCCAGTTCGTCGGTAGACAACTGGAGGCCGCGTAAGTCTGTGATGGGGTGGGGGCGTCCGTCGGCCAGCAGGTGGAGGATATGCTCCATCGCACTATCTCGGTGGGGCTCAGAGACAAGACCGCCCTTACGGTGGCTCAGGCAGACATCACAAAGACCGCAGTCGTGACTGTCGGTCTCGCCGAAGTAGCGCAAGAGCTGACGGCTGCGACAAATATGGTCATTGGTGGCATACTCGATGACGGCCTCTATGCGCTGGCGGAACTGCTTCAGGCGATCTTCATAGACGGATGGCGGAAACTGTAGGAACTCCTTGTCTTCGCGGCGTTGGGTGTATCTGATGTAAGGCGTCTTCTTCTGAGGAATGAAGTGAAGGATGTGTCGCTGACTTAGAGACTTTAGTGTCTGATAGACTTGTTGTGGCTGTGTGGCTGTCTGACTGGCAAGAAATCCCTCGTCGATGTAGTGATAATCAGTGAACAGTCCTCCGTAGTTGCGCAGGAGGGTGGTAATGATCTTTTCCTCGGTCTGTGAGTTATTCTCAAGTTTATAGAGTTCCCCGCGAGAGATAGTGAACATCAGGCGGGCCTGATTGTCTTGCTCTTCCGTATACTCGATGTAGCCAGCGCGAGTGAGAATCTTCAGGGCAGAGTCTACTTGTATCGGGAAATGGTGGAAAGCATGGCAGAACTTGTCGATGTTGAACTCAAAGGTGTGGTTATAGCCTGATCCGACGCCTATCTGATAGTAGAAAGCCAGATGCTCGTAGACCTGTCGGATGTAGTCTTTCTCAGGGAAAGTGTCGGCCACGCGCTTCTCCAGCTTGCGCTTGTCGCCGCTGTTATAGAGCAGTACGGCATAGGCACGTTTCCCGTCACGCCCTGCGCGGCCCGCCTCCTGGAAATAGGCTTCGATGCTGTCGGGACAGTCGATGTGTATCACCACCCGCACGTCGGGCTTGTCGATACCCATGCCAAAGGCATTGGTGGCTACCATCACCCTTACCTTGTCTTCTTGCCAGGCCTGTTGGCGCTCATCCTTCACGCTGGTGTCGAGACCGGCATGATAGAAAGTGGCAGAGATGCCTGCCTTCAGGAGAAGGTCTGCATACTCTTTGGTTCGCTGACGGCTACGGGCATAGACGATGGCGGTGCCTTGCATGCTGTTGAGAATATGTATGAGCTGTTCGCGCTTGTCGTTGGCCTGCCGGACGACGTAGACGAGATTCTTTCGCTCGAAGCTCATCTGGAAGACATTGAACTTCTGCGGGATGTGGATTGTAGCGCTCGACAACTTCTCTTGGATATCCTTCACGACCAGCGGCGTGGCGGTAGCCGTCAATGCCAGCACCGGCGTGTTGGGCAAGAGCTTGCGGATGTTTGCAATCTCGAGGTAGGAAGGTCGGAAGTCGTAGCCCCATTGGGAGATGCAATGAGCCTCGTCGACGGTGATAAAACTGACGTGCATGTGACGAAGCTTGGTCTGGAACAGTTCGGAGGAAAGACGCTCTGGCGACACATAGAGCAACTTTACATCGCCGAAGATGCAGTTCTCGAGGGTGATAACGATCTCTTCGCGGGTGAGTCCCGAATAGATGGCTGCAGCCTTGATGCCCCGCCGAAGCAGGTTGTCTACCTGGTCTTTCATCAAGGCTATCAGGGGCGTAATGACGATACATACGCCTTCATGGGCCAAAGCCGGCACCTGGAAAGTAATACTCTTGCCACCGCCTGTAGGCATCAGCCCCAGTGTGTCGTGACCGCTACCGATCGACTCGATGATTTCACGCTGAATCCCCCGGAAATCATCATAGCCCCAGTACTTCCTTAGGATTAACCGATAATCGTCAACTTTCAATGTCCGATGGCTTGATGTCTTCTATCTGCAACTGCACCTCGCTGCGCTTGTAGATATTATCCTCGATGGTATAGACGATGTCAAAGGAGCGCTTCGACTTGATATATCGTGCCGAATCGCTCTGTCCGAAGGCGATGCCATTAAGCACGTTACTCGACTTCGAGTCTACAAGTTCCAGTTTGATATGCTCCTGCTGACGGCCTACGACCTTCGAGGTGCCGTAGTCGTAGACATTGCGGGTACAGAAATTGGGCTTGGGATTGTCAGGTCCGTGTGGTGCCAACTTCTTCAGGTCATTGTGCAGTTTCTTGGTGACATCCTTGAAATCGATGACGGCATCGATGTCGAGAGTGGCCTCCGTCTGTTCGGGCAGGATGTGCTCGTCGACATACTTCTGGAACCGCCGACGGAACTCAGGAATGTTCTCGATCTTCAGTGAGAGGCCCACGGCATAGGTATGTCCGCCGAAGTTCTCCAGCAGGTCGCGGCAGTTCTTGATAGCATCGTAGATGTCGTAGCCGGCCACGCTGCGGGCTGAGCCAGTGGCGATGCCGTTGAACTTCGTCAGTACCACCGTCGGGCGGTAGTAAAACTCCGTCAGGCGTGAGGCGACGATGCCTATGACACCTTTCTTCCAGTTCTCGTCGTAGAGCACGATGCTCGACGGATGATCCTGGTGCACCAGCTTCTCCACAATCTGGTTGGCCTCCTCGGTCATCTGCTTGTCCACATCCTTGCGCTGCTCATTATATTCATTAATAAGGTGTGCCTCCGTCAGCGCCTTCGCGAAATCACGTTCCACAAGTAGGTCTACGGCTTCAGTACCGTTCTGCATACGTCCCGAGGCATTGATGCGCGGCCCGATCTTGAACACGATGTCGTTCATCGTGATCTCCCTGCCGGTGAGTCCGCAGATGTCCATAATGGCCTTCAGACCCATCGATGGGCTGGTGTTCAGTTGCTTCAGTCCGTGATAGGCCAGTATGCGGTTCTCTCCCATGATGGGCACGATATCTGCGGCGATACTTACAGCGCAGAAGTCGAGTAGGGGGATGAGCCTGGAGAAAGGAATGCCGTTGTTCTTGGCAAAGGCCTGCATGAACTTGAATCCCACCCCACAGCCGCAGAGATGCTTGAAGGGATAGGTAGAGTCTTCACGCTTCGGATTAAGGATAGCCACAGCGTCTGGCAATTCATCATCCGGTACATGATGGTCGCAGATGATGAAGTCTATACCCAGCCGTTTGGCATAGGCAATCTCGTCGATAGCCTTAATACCGCAATCGAGAATGATAATGAGTTTAATACCCTTTTCTGCCGCATAGTCCAAGGCCTTAATACTGACACCATACCCTTCTTCATAACGGTCTGGGATATAGTATTCAATATTGGAATAGAACTGTTGCAGAAACTTATACACCAAAGCTACCGCCGTACATCCATCGACATCGTAGTCGCCGTAGACCATGATACGCTCTTTGCGCCCCATGGCGTCGTTGAGTCTGTCTACCGCCACGTCCATGTCGTTCATCAGGAACGGGTCTATCAGCTCGTTTAACATCGGGCGGAAGAAGCGCTTGGCAGCACTCTCCGTCTTGATGCCTCGCTGAATGAGCAGGTTTGCGATGATCGGGCTCATGCCGATCTTCTCTCCCAGCTCTTTAGCCGCCGTCTGTTGTTCTGATGTAGGTGGTTCGTAATTCCATTTGAAATGCATTTATATATTTATTTTTATTCTTTCGCTTTGGTGGCAATGCCGCTGTTCAAGGTTCGTAAAAGAGCCTAATAGGGCAATTTAGGCTTCAAAGGTAAGCATAAAAAATGAAATAAAGGCATAATCTGCATATATTTTAACAGATTATGCCCTTTTTAACAAATACCTCTTCGGGTGGGAGAGGATATTGCTGCGTGTATCAGATGCCGAGCTTCTTCCTGATTTCGGCAGGGATGGCGTTCTTGTTGATGAGGAAGTCCATCGTGTTGGCGGCGATGAAGGCTTTGGTCATGTACCAGGTGCCCTTGTAGTCGCCGGTCTCGCCCCAAGAGTTCTTCACCATGTAGTACTCCTTACCGTTCTGATCCTTGGCCACACCGTAGATGTGCATGCCGTGGTCGTCGGTGAGCTGCCAGTTGTCGAAGCGCTCCTGACGCATTTCCTGAGTAGGAACGATCTCGGGCACCTTGCAGCCGATAGAGTCGATGATGTTACGCTTCTTGGCAGCCTCGAGCTTCAGCCACTTGGCCATGTCGCTACCTGCGAGACTGACGGCAGCCTTCGAGTCGATGGCGTAGGCCAGTCCCTGACGGGTGAAGCCCTCTTCCGACACGTCACCGCCCCAGGCCACGGTATAGCCGTTGTCGATAGCGTTGTCGATGATCTGCATCATCTCGTCCATGGGCACGTTGTAGCTCAGTGGGAAGCGCCAGTTGTCCTGAACCTCTACCGCAAAGACGGTGTAGAAAGGATGGTGGGTGTAGCTGGTGATGGAGACGTAGTCGGCCAGATTGATGCCGAGCGAGGCGGCGAAGGTCTTCGGCGTGTACTCCTTGCCCTCATAGGTGAACTTCTCGGGGCACTTGCCCAGGTAGGCGTCGAGGATTCCCTGCATGCCGACCTTCCACTGGTTGCTGATCTTCTTGGCGCTGCTCTTTGCGACGGCGGCGACATAAGGCTCCAGCACGCTGAAGAACTCGTTGAAGTTGTTCAGCGAATCACCATAGAGCGAACCGGGGAAAGGCATGGCACCCTCAGGGCAGATACCGTGGGTCTTGAGTGTGGCGAGCACATCCTCTGCGCTGCCGCCCTGTGCGAACTGGCAGTCGCCATGATAGCGTACGACCTGGATGGCGCGCTCCAGATAGGTCTTGTTGGCCACGAAGCTCTCGCAGAGGTCGTAGCTCTTACCGGTAGCCTTCAGGATCTCGGCCTCAAAGAACGAGAGGGTGGAGTAGTCCCAGCAGGTACCCGAGCGGTTCTGGTCCTTCATCGAGGTCACGGGAATCTCCTTGATAACTGTAAAGACGGGCTTGTTGGCGTCTTTGGCGGGTGCCTTCTTCTTGGCAGCCGATGCGCTGAGGGCCATTGTGGCCATGAGCGCGAAAGTCAAAATCTTCTTCATATTATATTAATGTTTGTCAGAGTTGTCAAAAGGGTGCGTATTAATTCTCTTTTCATTATCCTTCATGAATTCCTCGAGCTCCTGGGGATGATACGGTATGCGGTTAGTGCCCAGGAACCGGCAGCCATCCTTCGTGATAAGGATATCGTCTTCAATGCGGATGCCGCCAAAGTCCTTATAGGTCTCGAGCTTCTCAAAATTGAGGAAGTCCTTGCAATGGCCGCTCTGCTTCCATTCGTCGATGAGTGCAGGGATGAAGTAGATGCCTGGTTCGTCGGTTACCACGAATCCCTCTTCCAGGCGTCGGCCCATGCGCAGGCAGTTCGTGCCGAACTGTTCCAGATTGGGGCGCGTCTCTTCGTCGAAACCTACATGGATCTGTCCAAGACCCTCCATGTCGTGAACGTCCATGCCCATCATGTGACCCAGTCCGTGAGGCAGGAACATGGCGTGGGCTCCGGCCCTGACGGCCTCGTCTGTATCGCCCTTCATCAGCCCGAGCTCCTTCAGCCGTTCCGTCATCCTGCGGCAGACGGCGAAGTGTACGTCCATATATTTCACGCCGGGCTTTGCCACGTCGAGCACATAGTCGTGACACTCTTCCACGATCGAATAGATCTCCAGCTGGCGCTGCGAGAACTTACCGTTGACAGGCATTGTGCGGGTATGGTCTGAGCAGTAGTCGTTCAGCTCGCATCCTGCATCGCAGAGAGCCAGCCGGCCGTCCTCCAGGGGAGCGTCCGTTGGTGCGCCGTGCATGATCTCACCGTGCTGGGAGAAGATGGTGGCGAAGCTGTTGCCCTGAGCCATGCTGCGGGCGATGCCGTCAACCTGTCCGGCCACGAAGCGCTCTTTTATGCCGGGCTGGATGAGCATCTGAGCGTAGGAGTGCATCATGTAGCCCACATGGCAGGCCTCTTCGATGGCTGCTATCTCCTGGGGCTCTTTCGTGGCACGCATCTTCACCACAGCCTTGATCAGCTCGAGCGAGGCTTTCTCCTTCTGCTGACTTGGATGGAGTCCCACCAGGTCCATGATCTGTATCTTCGTGTCGTGCCTGTAGGGTGGCAGGAAGTGGATAGGCCTGCCGCCAACGATGCCTTTCAGCTGTGCCATCGGGGCGGTCTTCATCACGCCCACCTCGGCGGCCAGGTCGGCTACAGAGGGGGTGAAGCCCATCCATACGATGTCCTCCACGTCGATGTCGTCGCCCAGCAACCACTCCTCGTCGTTGTCGATGTCTATCACACCCACCAGTCCGTCGCGGTGCTGGCCGAAATAATACAGGAACGATGAGTCCTGCCGCATCGGCGCATAGGCATTAGCGGGATAGTTGTATGGAGCCTCGTTGTTGCCGAAGAACACGATGATGCCGTGGCCGACAAGTTGTTTCAGCGTCGAGCGGCGCCTGATATACGTATCTTTATCAAACATAATTCTTTTAGTTATTATCAAATTCGATGCAAAGGTACACATTTTTATTTAATTCTTTCATGCTTCGTTCTTTTTTTTGTAACTTTGCCATAAAAATGGCTAACTTACTTAATCTCGGCAATAAAAAATAAATCGATTTATTTTGTATTGCGCTCTACTTTTCGTAACTTTGCAGCCAAATTTGAACTAAAAGATTGTAATTAAGATATGGGAAAAGTTATTTTAACCGGTGACCGCCCCACCGGAAAGCTCCACCTGGGGCACTTTATCGGCTCGCTTCGCCGTCGTGTCCAGCTGCAGAATGAGGGCGGTTACGACCACATGTTCGTGTTCATGGCTGATGTTCAGGCGCTGACAGATAATGCCGACAACCCTGAGAAGCTCCGCATGAGCATCGTCGACGTGGCCCTCGACTGGCTCTCGGCTGGTCTCGACCCGGAGAAGAGCACACTCTTCGTGCAGAGTCAGATACCTGAGCTGGCAGAGCTTACCACCTATCTGATGAACCTCATCAGCGTGAGCCGCGTGCAGCGCAATCCCACGGTGAAGACCGAGATCAAGATGCGCGGCTTCGAGGGAGAGAGCGTGCCCCTCGGATTCTTCTGCTACCCCGTGTCGCAGGCTGCCGACATCCTGCTCTTCAAGTCCACCACCGTGCCTGTGGGTGAAGACCAGGAGCCCATGCTCGAGGTGACGCGCGAGCTGGCACGGCGCTTCAATCAGACCTATGCCGAGGTGTTCCCCGAGCCCAACATCATGCTGCCCGAGAACCTCACGGCCCGCCGACTGCCGGGTACCGACGGCAAGGAGAAGATGTCGAAGTCGCTCGGCAACTGCATCTACCTCTCCGACTCTGCCGACGAGGTATGGCAGAAGGTGCGCTCGATGTACACCGACCCGGAGCATATCAATCTCAACGATCCGGGTCACGTGGAGGGCAACGCCGTCTTCACCTATCTCGACGCCTTCTCATGCGACGACGATTTCAGGGAGTTTCTGCCCGACTATCAGAATCTCGACGAGCTGAAGGACCACTACCGCCGCGGCGGACTGGGCGACATGAAGTGCAAGAAGTTCCTCAACCAGGTGCTCAACAAGTTCCTCGAGCCCATGCGTCAGCGTCGCGCTGAGTACGAGAAGGACATTCCCGAGATCTATAATATTCTTAAGAAAGGAACCGCGCAGGCGCGCGAGGTCGGCATCCAGACGATGGACGAGGTGCGCAAGGCGATGCGTATCGACTACTTCAACGATGCAGAGCTCATCCGCCAGCAGACAGAGCGCTTCGCAAAGTAAGCCCTTTCAATCGTCAGCCAAGCATCGAAATATGCTGACATGATTTCGGGGGCTGTTTTACGGCAAAATTTACCTTAGACTAAACCCGGAGTTTAGATAGGCTAAAGTACCACTTTAGTTAAACTAAACTCCGGGTTTAGTGCCTCTAAAGTCGAAACGACGTTTTTAGGGCTTTTCAGACGTAATTGTGGGGTGTTGGGCGGAAAGGAAATTTGTTGACACCCTTCTTTCTACTTGCTAATCACCTTCTTGCCATCTATGATGTATAATCCTTTGCCGGGACAAGTCACTCTTTGCCCCTGAAGGTTATAACAGGTCTGAGAATGATGCTTCGCGGCAGTCTTTGGTGCCGTGATGCCGGTATAGGCATCCCAGCCGGAAGAGAGGTCTTCGAGAGTGATCACACGGTCGTCGTTCATACACTTGGTCCATTCCTCCTTGCTCGACTGGGTGACGAAATTGCCCTTCCACGTCTGATACCAAGGCATCCACCACGACCAGACAGCATCTTCGGCAAACTCTTTGTCGATGTCGGGGATAGGACCGTTTTCGGACAGGGCAACGATCTTCTTGCCGCCAGTAAGCGCCTTTAGCTTGTCGAACGAGGCGTAGTTGCTGGAGTAGTCGCCAGCCTGGTTGTAGATATCAGCAGAAACAATGTCATAATAAGCCTCTCCTGGATTCCATTCAGTGTCGTTCTCATCAGCATTCCATACCCAGATCACGTTGTGGACACCTTTTACACGGACCATCTCATCGTAGACGAGTTGAAAGAGCTTCACGAAAGAATCGGCATCCTTGTTGCGCCCCCACCAGAACCAACCGCCACTGGCCTCGTGGAGCGGACGGAAGATGCAGGCCACGCCTGCCTCCTGGAGCTGGAGGAAGTAGTCGGCAATGGTGTGGATATCCTTGACTATGTTTTGGTAGAGTTTAGATGAAGTGTTCCAAGTGCCATCGGCATTGAGGGCGTCGGCTATCCTCACCGTTGTCTTGTCAGAATAGAAATCATCCGTGCTGCGGCTGGGGTCGTGCCAGTGCCAGGTGAAGGCCGGAATGCCACCACGAGTGTAAAGGTCTTCGGCCAGTGTGACGGTTTTATTGGTGTAGTCAAGACACCAGTCCTCTGCCTCTGTACGGCCTGTGGCGAAGAGAAAGTCAAAGCCCACGAGGGCAGGGTATTTGCCCGATACGTCGTAGACGGCTTTCACGTCGTCGTGCTGAGTGATGTCACCGTTGGCAGAGCCCATGTCGCCTGTCATCATGCCGGAGATGGTCTTCTGACCGAAATTCTCATAGAGGAAGGCGTACATCTTCTGTGCAGCCTCAGAGGCGTCGGCATCGACGGGAGCTCGTGAGATGTCGAATGCTATAGAGTTGGTCGCGCCTTCTGTTATGCGGATATAGTCGATGAGGTACCATGTCCAGTCGGGCGTGATTTCTATCGTGTTCTTTCCTTCAGCCATGATAAAGGTGCCGACCTCCGTTTCGCCTACAACTTTGTCCTGTATTTGGAAGCTGCTGATGTTGCCATTGACGGAGAAATTGGCTTTCTTTTCGCCCCATTTCCCGTCGTAGCCTACATAGACCGTGTATTTGCCGCTCTCAACGGCGGTATAAGTGATGGTGATCTTGTCGTTGTCGGCTTTCATGGCAAGGGCCTTGCCACCTGAGTATTGGTCGTCCTCAACAAGTTCACAGTTCGCATAGTTGGCATCTTCTGCTTCTATCTTCGTCTCGTTCTGGGCGATAGAAGGGCATAAGCCGCAAGTAATAAGCGACAGACTTAAAAACAATCTCTTCATTATATCAGTAGCTTTTAAAGCGTGTAGTAGTTGTCTTCTATTTCAGCAGATCAGGCCTAAGGCGCCGTGTGCGCTCCAGCGCCTGGTCGAGTTCCCATTCGCGGATCTTGGCCTCGTTGCCGCTAAGGAGGATGTCGGGCACCTTCCAACCCTTGTAGTCGGCAGGGCGGGTATAAATAGGTGCGGCGAGGAGATCGTCCTGAAAGCAGTCGGAGAGGGCACTTTGCTCGTCGCCGATAACTCCGGGCACTACACGTACGATGGCGTCAGCGATCATCGCCGCCACCAGTTCGCCGCCGGTAAGCACGAAGTCGCCAATGGAAATCTCACGGGTGATAAGATGATCGCGGATGCGCTGGTCGATGCCTTTGTAATGGCCTGCGAGGATGATAAGGTTGCCCTTAAGCGAGAGCTCGTTGGCGATATGCTGGTCGAAGCGCTCACCGTCGGGGGAGGTGAAGATGACCTCATCGTAGTCGCGTTCAGCCTTTAGAGCCGTGATGCAATGGTCGATAGGTTCGCATTGCATGACCATCCCTGCAGAACCGCCATAGGGGTAGTCGTCTACTCGTCGCCACTTGTCGAGCGTATAGTCGCGCAGGTTGTGCAGACGGATCTCTGCCAATCCTTTCTTCTCTGCTCGTGCCAGTATAGACTCGTGGACAAAGCCCTCAAGCATCTCTGGCAGTACGGTTATAATATCTATTCTCATTGTGAATAACTATTTCGTTTGAAATGACACTTTTGCCAGAGTGATGGTTATGTTGTCGAAACCACCAGCAGAAAGTGCAATGTCGATAAGCTGGTTCTTACACTCCATCAGATGTTCTTGGCTGCTGGTCATTGTCTTTAAGATGATGTCATCAGGGCAGACTCCACAGAGACCATCACTGCAAAGCATGATGATGTCGCCATCTTGCAACTGATATATCTTAGTATCAATGCTTGCTTCACCGGCATTGCCAAGGCATCGTGTGATGACGTTCGAAAGGGGATGGTCGTGCATGAGCTCTGGTTCCAATTGTCCTTTGTCGACGAGTTCCTGAACCAAGGAGTGGTCTTTAGACAGTTGAATCAGCCTGTTTCGCTGGTTGAGTACGTAACAGCGGCTGTCTCCACACCAACATACATAAGCCTTGTCGTTGATAATCCAGGCCATGACAATGGTAGTTCCCATACCGCGTGTAGATTCATCTGTCTTACTGCGGTTGTTGATATTAAGATTAGCTTCCTTTATCGCCTCTTCCATGAACGTCAGAATGTTGCTGTCGTTTCTTTCCATGCCTTTGAGCCGATCTGGGGTATATATCCTTTTTATGGTTTCAATAGCAATGGCAGAAGCTACTTCTCCAGCATTTGCGCCACCCATTCCGTCGGCAACGGTCATTAGGGCACCATAATCCTCGAGAGAAGTGATCATATAATTATCTTCATTGTTTTGTCGGACAAGTCCGACATTCGTCTCTCCAGCCAGTTCGATTTTTATGTTTGACATATTTAAGACAATATTATCTGGTTTATAGAAACGAATGAGTTCATCCAGGTATCTTCTGCCAGTTTCTACACCGATGTCGTAGACACGCTGCATCTCATCCGAATCATGTGAGATGTGACCGATAGGCAGTTTCTCCTTAGGGCGAATCACGAGGCAGCGTCCTTCGCTTTCGGCTTGTCTGACGTATTCCAGTTCTTGGTTATACATCAGGTGTCGTTTGTCCATCGCTTCAATCATCAGAGGGTATTCCCGAAGAGCAATACGCATCAGGGGCATCAGCGGATTATGTTCTTTTACATAACCTTCGGGCTGGGTGAGGATAACTACATTGCGTTCAAAGCCGATGTGCTCAAAATAGGCGAGTGGGATAGAGTCTGCTACACCTCCATCGAGCACCTTCTTACCTTCCAGCTCGACAACTTTCGATACCAGTGGCATGGAGGCTGACGCACGGATCCAGTCGTAAGTTTCTGGGGTTGCCTTTGCCAGTTTCTTGTATACAGGCTTGCCTGTTTCTACATCGGTACACACGGCATAGAAATCCATGGGGTTTGAATCAAAAGTCTGATTGTCGAAGATGTCATACTTGGTTGGGATGATGTGATATCCGAATTCGGCATTGTAAAGGTTGCCGGTTTTCAACCAGGACAGCCAGCTGCAAAAACGTTTGTCATGAGCGAATCTTTTGTTATATCTGATAGCGCGGCCAGGCTGCCGCGACTTATAGTTGCAGCCAAATGCAGCTCCCGCCGACACGCCTATAATGCCGTCGGGCTCAATACCAGCTTCCATCATTACGTCGATGATACCACATGTAAACAAACCGCGCATGGCACCACCTTCCAACACCAGTCCTCGCTTCATTTTAACGTAGTTTACTAGTTTTGGTTGCAAAGTTACAGCTTTTTTTTTTAACAGACATAGAAAATAACGATAAATATTTGGAGGTTTCGCTATTTCTGTTTAATTTTGCGCAATAAAACATAAAGTAAGGATTTGTATAAACTATGATGAGATTTTTATTAATAGTAATCTCTATGATGATGTTTGCAGGTGCCTGGTCTCAGACGCTTGCCGATCCTAAGTCGATATCCATGATGGGTGTTCCGCTCGAGGGCCCTGACTCTGTGTTTATCCCTGCCTTGGACAGTATGGGGCTAAAGCAGGTGCATCATGCAGAGCCAGAACCTGACACCTACTACTTCGAGGGTGACTTCTATGGAATTAAGTCGACCTTGATGATAACGGTCAATGAGAAGACGAAGCTCCTCTCTGATGCTGTAGTGACCTGTGGACCATACCGCACTCGTGATCTCTACGAACGTAATCAGAAATACTTGTTGGGCAGACTGCAGCGAGAGTGGGGCAACTTCAAGGCTAAGGGCGACGGTTCGCTCTATATGCTCAACAGTTACGGCTATATCCGTCAGTCGACAGGGCTTGACGAGGAGGGGCGGCATGCCATCCGCTACTATTATTTGAATACGGCACCTTATTATAAAGATGTGTCGAACATGGGACTGAAAGGCCTGGTGCAGGAAGTGATTACGGAGAATCCTGTAACGGAGAACGACATGGAGCACTTCAGTGAGACAGGCCAGATTGCCAATGACGACCTGATAGACCGTGAATACGACAGCCGAGGCTATCTTATACGGGCTGCCATGCGGGAGAAGACGGGGGGTAAAAGCCGTCTTACCTACGAGTATGATAGCGATGGCTGTCTGATAAAGCGCACATTGGTTAATTCCACATCGGGTATCCGTTCTATCAATGAATATCGCTATAACACCAGCTATGAAATTATCCAGCAAAGCATGAAGGCGTTTGACAAGGATAATGAATGTATCGTCTCCATCAACATGAAAAACGACTTGCAGGAACACGACGATAATGATAACTGGACGGTGAACAAGATGCAGCTGACTTACTGGGAGAAAGGGCAGCGTACCACCATCCAGACTGTGGAGCAGCGCCGAACCATCAGTTATTGGGATGAATAGTTTTTTTGTAGTTTACAGTTTACGGTTTACAGTTTACAGTTGATTACTTCTATAGGCAGGTTATTCCCGAGTAGTCTTATCTCCGAAATATTAAGGGCTTGCCAGGTTATCATCTGTAAACTGTAAACCGTAAACAGTAAACAATACTATAGTCCTATCATACCAAGGAACTCCTCCTCACTCATAATCTTTATTCCAAGTTTCTCTGCTTTCTGAAGTTTCGAGGGCCCCATGTTGTCACCAGCGAGGATAAATGACGTCTTGCCGCTGATGCTTCCCACATTCTTTCCACCATTTTGTTCGATGATGGCCTTGTACTCGTCGCGACTGTGGTGGGTGAAGACACCGCTTATCACCACTGACTGTCCTGCAAGGATATCCGAAGTGGCAGCATTCTGCTCTTCAGACAATGCCATCTGTAGCCCATAGTTTCTGAGTCGTTCCACGATGGCCAGATTGTCCTCGTTGTGGAAATAGGTGATGATGCTCTTGGCCATCACCTCGCCGATGCCTTCTATCTCCTGTAGCTCCTCCAATCCTGCAGCCATCAGGGCGTCGATCGTCTTGAAGTGGCGCGCCAGCAACTTTGCTGACGTCTCGCCTACGAAGCGGATGCCGAGTGCGAAGACGACACGCTCGAAAGGTACCTGTTTGGAGGCCTCGATGCCGTTGACGATGCGCTGTGCCGACTTTGTGCGCGAGCCGTCGCCATTGATCTGCTGAACCTCGATGTCATACAGGTCGGCTACGTTGTGGATAAGCCCTTGGCGGTAGTAGTCGTCGATAGTCTCGGGGCCGAGCGAGTCGATGTTCATGGCCTTGCGGGCGATGAAATGCTCGATGCGCCCCTTTATCTGCGGCGGACAACCCGTGTCGTTCGGACAGTACCAGGCCGCCTCACCCTCATAGCGCACCAGCGGAGTGCCGCACTCCGGACAGCGCTTGATGAACTGCACGGGCTGTGCGATGATGGGGCGCTGGGCGATGTCGACGCCAACAATCTTTGGAATAATCTCGCCGCCCTTCTCTACATAGACATAGTCGCCTATATGTAGGTCGAAACTGCGAATGAAGTCCTCATTATTGAGGGTAGCCCTCTTTACGGTAGTGCCTGCTAACTGCACGGGGTCCATGTTGGCTACTGGGGTGATGGCACCCGTTCGTCCTACCTGATAAGTAACCTCGTTGAGGCGGGTACACACACGTTCCGCCTTAAACTTATAGGCGATGGCCCAGCGTGGGCTCTTGGCTGTAAATCCAAGTGCGCGCTGCTGCCGTAAGGAGTTTACTTTCAGTACGATACCGTCTGTGGCTACAGGAAGGCTTTTACGCGCCTTGTCCCAATAATTGATGAAGTCGTATATCTCCTGCAGCGTCTTCACCTTCTTCATGCCCTCGCTGATCTTGAAGCCCCAGGTCCTTGCGACCTCCAGGTTCTCATAGTGCCCCTCGGCGGGTAGCTCCTCGCCTAACAGATAATAGAGGTAGGCGTCAAGCTGACGGCTTGCCACGAGACTCGACTTCTGGCTTTTAAGCGTTCCGCTGGCGGCATTGCGGGGATTGGCAAAGAGGGGTTCTTCTGCTTCCTCGCGCTCCTTGTTAAGCCGTTCAAACACGGCCCAAGGCATGAGTATCTCACCACGGATTTCGAACTCGTGAGGGTAGGATGGGGCGGCAAAGAGATTGTCGGATGCCGGGGGCGGCGTCAATACAAGGGGAATACTGCGGATGGTCTTCACATTAGCCGTCACGTCGTCGCCACGCACACCGTCGCCGCGAGTCACGGCCTGCGTCAGCTTGCCATCAATGTAGGTCAGCGAGATCGACAGTCCGTCGTACTTCATCTCGCAGCACACCTCGAAGTCCTCGCCGGCCAGACCTTTCTTGACACTCTCGTACCAGTCGCTGACGTCCTGCTCGTTATAGGTGTTGGCCAGCGAGAGCATCGGGTACTTGTGCTCCACCTGGCGGAACTCCTCATTCAGGTCGCTGCCCACGCGCTGGGTAGGCGAGTTGGGGTCGGCCATCTCTGGATGGCGCGCCTCCAAGTCCTGTAACTCGTGCATCATGAAGTCGAACTCCTGGTCGCCGATGGTGGGCTGGTTCAGTACGTAGTAACGGTAGTTATGCTCGTGTAGTTCCTTGCGCAACTGTATGATTCGCTCTTTTTCGTCCATTGTCTCTTTTTGTTTGTGGCAAAGTTAGGTATAATTCCCGACATGGACAAACTTTTTAGGATATTTTTACCATCCGCCAGGGCGCCGCCCTCCGCCCATGCCACCCATCGAGCCGCTGGTGCCTGTGGAGGCGGTGACGTCTACCGACTGCGATCCGCTGCCGATGGTGCAGCCTGTGGTGAGTGAATAGAACGATGTGCCGCCTTCGAGCGTGCAGCCAGCACGGAGGGTGTAGCTACTGCCGCTCTGGAGCGAGGGCGAGGAAATCATCAGGGCTGTGCCGCTGTTTGAACTGGGTGTGGTGTAGCCGAGGATAGCCTTCGTGCCGTCGAGGAGGCCGATGGTGGTGCCCATGGAGGCGTTGACGGAGATGCTGGCCTGTTTGGATGAAGAAGATATGGCCTGCATGCCGCCCCCCACGGCGATCACCGTGCCACCATTGATGAATGCTGAGTATCCCTCAGCTGCATCAATGCCGCACTCGGGTTGAGAGGCTCCCTCGGCAATAACCACGCCGCCGTTGATGTAGAGATTCTTATTTGCGTCGATGGCGTCGTTGTTCGTAGCTCGGGCATAAACGTATCCGCCGTCGATATAGAGATTGCCTGCTGAGTTGATGGCATCGTCGTAGCTATAGCACTCTACGGTTCCGGCCTCGACATGTATTTCGCCCTTGCTCTCGAGTGCCTCGGTGCCGTCGCCAGTGCCCTCCAGCCGTATCTGAGTCTGTCCGCCGTTGACGGTGATGTCGCCATCGGCCTTGATGCCTTTGGGCGAGACGCTGCCCTTGGAGTCCTTCTGGCGTTTGCCAGTGGTGATGATGCGTATGGTGCCATCATTGATGTTGATTTTTGCGTCGCAGTTCAAGCCCTTGCCGCCAGTGCCTGTCGACTTGATGTTCAACTCGCCGCCATTGATGTTGATGACGCTGTCGGCCTTGATGCCTGCGCAGGCCGTGTAGTCGCTGTCATCAGAATCATACTCGTATCCGCCGCTGGTGAGGATGGAGGTGCGTCCGCCGTCGATGCGTACCTCACCGTCGGTGGAGATGCCCTTATCGGCGGTACCCGTTATATTGACGTTGATCACGCCCCCTGTCACTATCACGGCATCGTTGCCGCGAATGCCATTGCCCGACGAGGCGTCTACATAGATGTTCGTGCCTGGCAGCGTGCGGACATAGTCGTCGCTTCGGATGCCGGCCTTGCAGTTGGCATCGACATCGAGTGAGCCCTTGCCGCTGAATACCAACTGGCCCTCGCTGAAGAAGCATGCCTTCATGTCCTCGTCGTCGGTAGCGTCTGAGTAGTTAGTGCCGTCGGTGAGACTGTTTGTCGTACCGTCGTTGAGGACGATGAAGGTTCGCTTCTTGCTCTGGTTGTTGATGGCCGCACCATCGGGGTTGGTGATGCTGACGCCGTTGAGCACGATGGCCTGCTTCTTCGTGGAATAGAGCTTGAAGAAGCCGTCGCTTGTCTCGCCTGTCAGCACGTATCGGATGACGTTGCTGGTGTTGTTGGTGGCAATGACATCGTTGCCGCTAATGCTGATGATTGCGTCGTCGTCACCGCTGACAGAGGCGTCGCCCGTCGTACTGAACGTGATGGTGATGGTTTTGTCGAACGTCGTGTTCTCGATGTAGTCTTCATCGCCTGCGTTAGCCTGATATGTCTCGGCAAGTGTGCTCTTGTTGAGTGCGATGCTGAAAGATGTTACGTCGCCGCTGGTAGACACGCCGTTTATGACGTCATCGGCAGTGGCGGTGGTTGAGGTGTTGTTGTCGCTGCTTGTTGTGGTGGTCGATGTCTGTGTGCGAGCCAGTGTCTCGTCATACCAACTGTCGTCTGCTGTGCAGGCCGTCATGGCGAGAAGTGCGGTGACGGTGAGCCAGGATAGATTTATCTTCTTCATAATCATGATAATTTTAAATTGTTATTCATGGTGCAAAGGTATGATGATCGTCGCAGGGAGACAACTTTTTTCAGCGAATCAGCCTATTTGTTCAGCGAATATTTTTGTTATAGCACGAATAAGCTTTGCAGCTTTCTACTTTCTTTCGCTGACAAACCCTTTGCTGCGCCACTTCCCTGAGCGCCAGCGACGAAGCAGGATGACTCCACGGATGTTCTCGTCGAGGGCGAAGCCTACCCACATGCCTACAAGACCATAGCCAAGTGGGATGCCGATGACGTAACTCAGACCGACGGCAATGCTCCACTGGAAGATGACGCCCACAACGAAGGGATAGATGGTATAACTATATTTGCTCAAATAAGTTTGCAAAGGTAATAACAATTGTGGAATTATTGCCAAATTTCCACTATTATTTTCAATTCTTTATGAAGTTCATCGGATTATGAAAGTGATGTTACAATCTTTATCTTCATATTCTGATAACGTTTTATGTCAAGGACTTCAGCCTGATGCCAGGTGTGAAGTGTGTGAACTGGGTGGAGCGATAATCCCTTTTTTACCATTGCATTTTCCTTATTCATCGTCATCTGATTCTTCACCATTGTTGTGGAAGTCGATGTAGCCAAGAGGGTCATGTACCTGTCCCAATTTTCCCCCTTGTGCTTTTATTCAAGCATATGGTCGTCAAAATACAAATCGAAAGTATCAGGGTCGTCTGACATCCATTGCAGTACCTTTCCATCGGGAGCAATAAGCACATAGGTTGGATATGCCTGAACTCCATAGAGTTCTGCCACATCGTTCGTCCCCTCTCCATTCAAAACGTGTAACCAAGGCAACTCATGGCGCTTCACTGCAGCATTCCACTTTTCTTTAGTGTCATGACAGGCTATGCCTACAACTTTCACTTTGTCACGGTGCTGCTCACGATATTCTTTCAGATGTGGGAAGGACCTGATACACGCTCCACACCATGACCCCCAGAAGTCGAGCATGACATATTTACCTCGCAGCGACGATAAAGTCAGCATGTTGCCGTTGATATCCTCCAGTGTGAAATCTGCAGCCTCCTCCCCGATTTTGATGGCCTTGGCTGTTATCGAGGTAAAAGCATCTTCTTCGGCCTTTGCAGCAACAAAGCAATCATAGAGTCGTTTCATGACACCTTGCCTTACCCGTTCAGTTAGTACAGGCAGGCATTTATTATAATTTATCATACCCGAAAGGTATCTCATCAAATATATGGAGCCGTCGCTATCGGGATGGCTTAACACGTATTCCACAATGACACGATGTTTAGTGGGTTCGTCAGTGATTCCCTTAACAACTGATTCCGCTTCTTGGAGTTGGAGAAATGTTTTGGAAGTCTTGCTGATGGTTATGGTATCAATGGGCTGATAACCATAATACACAACGAATGTTGTATCCGCTTGTTGTGCAGATACGGTCAGCGTTACAACTGCTGACAACAGTGTAAGGATGATTCTTTTCATATCGTTATCTGTTTCTAATTATTCTGAATGTAAATGTCTGACTTCCCATCAACCCATTGCCGTCAATGGCTTCAACGATGCCAATAAACTCGGTGTTGACATCGGAGGCTCTAAATGATATTTCTGCTTCTCCGTTTTCATCGGTCAGCACAGAGGGCTTCCATTGTAGCAAGTTGCGTGGATCTGGTATTGGGGAACTAAGTTCAACGGGATCAGGTTCGTAGAATTCGCGTTGAGGATAATAGCCCTGAGCCTTCCACATTCCGTACATCCTCAGTAGTTCCTCCTCAGTGTATTGTGGTCCAGAATACTTGACGCTTGTGATGTCTGTCACTATCCAACTGCCATCACTACCTACTGGCTCATATTTAATCAGTTCGTAGTTCTCACCTCGTTTGGGCATGAGTCGCTTACCTGAATAAGTGGTTAATGAGCATCCATCGGGATGATGGGAATAGCCTTTATAGTTGTTCAGGTAATGTGATGCCTGACCAGCTTTACACTCACAAACCCACTCACCACTTGCCATTGTAGCCAGACTGTCAAGATAGCCCGTCACTTTGTCGCGATAGGGTGAACGCCGTTTGGCCGTAACATAGATATCTTTCAGAACTACCGTTCCAAAACCATTGGTAATAGCCCGTTCTCCGTTGGCTGTCTCATAGATATAGTTCTGCGGTAGGTTTCTTGGTCTGCCTTGCTGATAGAAATTAATGCTGTCGAACGGATTGATAATTGTCAGTTTTGCCTTGTACTTTTCGCTCAGCAGTGGCTTCAGGTAGATATTTCCGCGCATAGTCATCATCTGGTCTGGCGTAATTTCAAAGCATCCAATGGAATCCGTCAAGATGAAGCAGGAATCACTCCGGAGCGAAAACGCACTGATTAGTTGCATTTTGTTGGTGAGTTTGTTGCTGGTTGTTTCTTTACCATACAACCCGTCCGTCAAAACTTGTCGTCCTTTTATCGGCTTCTCATTCCAGACATAGGAACGCCAGCCTTGCGTCATCAGTAACAGGTCAAGTGCCTGTAAACGGTCTTCGTTCCGTTCGTCAAAATAGTAAGTAGGGTTGAAGATGTTACCTCGAATTTCTTCGGACAAATGACAATGGGAAAGGATATTCTCATGCCCAGGCAGATAGAGATAGGCTTTGTCGAAGATACTTACGGCCAGTTCTGCTTTGAGAGGCAGACCAGAAGAATCAGTGACTTTCAGACATACTTTTCCCTCGTCGCGTCTGTTGTATTGCTGACGGTCTGTTGAAACGGTGATGTTCAGCTGTTGCGTAGGGTTGACATATACCAATCGTTCTGCAACAGGATAGTCGT
>OCTW011425951.1_pt1 | contig 29728 bp, 35 predicted proteins | sample 1539671 | NCBI WGS metagenome assembly OCTW01 (sample SAMN02144230, study PRJEB22623) | gut metagenome | biome: sheep rumen | host: Ovis aries | place: New Zealand | reverse complement strand
CTTGCTGAGAGGAGGCGTGAGGGCTACCGTGCGTATATTGAAAGGAAGCACCGGGAAATGGCTGAGCGCGAGGAACGCAAGAAAAGGGAACTGGAGGAGAAAAAAAAGGAAAAAACAGAGAAATCTTTCCGTAAAAAAAGGAAAGTTGGCCGTCCGAAAAAGAGAGGGCCGAAAAAGAAAAGGAAATATGTCTCCAGGAAGCCGAAGATTGACAGAAGGACGTTGAACATATACGACTATAAGGTGGTGTCTTGCCATAATGGCAGACAGAACGAATACATTGGGGCATATGTCAAAGTTGAGGATGCATATGAAGTAGTTGAACGGCTCCTGGAAGAAAAGAAAGGGGTTGTTTTCCCGGCCCGCGTTCAAATTACGGACAAAATCATCAATTCAAGGGACGAATACCTGATACTTGAAAAGAACAGATACGGCGACAAGGAGGCCCCTCTTTTAAGGAATGAGTACGGAAAGCTCGTCAGACAGGAAACAAACTCTGACACCTGGATAGTATTGGACAAGTTCAGCTATGACACTGAAGAGACGTTCTGGGTATATGGATATGACCCGGTAAGGGGGAGGAAGACCTTTGAGTGGATATACTATAATATATTATTATATGGTATAGAGACGGCGTACGACATAAAACGGGTCATGCTGTACAAGAACAAGGTAATCATAAAGGACGATGCCGGGAACCTGGACATCATATTCTGCAAGACAGTAAGCGACGGAATCCGGTTCTATAATATGTTGAGCGAGTGGTCGGCGAAGCGGAAACTGAAACAAATCATGTTCCTGGGAAATTACAGCGAAATAAGTGACAAGAGAAGAAAACTTGAAGCTGAGCTAGCGGAAAAGACTGGCTGGACGATAAGGAAAATCCAGATGTCAACAAGTAAAAAATGCAGATTATAAAATGGTGGTGATTTTTCGCCACCATTCACTATTTATAGTAAATTGCTTTCAATGGGAGTATCTTCCCGCCCGGTGTTCTATAACACGTTAAGTAGGGCTCTATAGCCATAGGAAAATTATATAATAATTAAACTAAAAAGAAAATCTAAATGGCTACTAGAAAAGTACTTATTAATCGCCATACTTCTACCAGCGGTGCTCCGATAGCATCCGAAATGTTCAAAGGTGAAATAGCTGTCGCACATAAAACTGGTGAAGAAATCCTGTGGACCAAAAACAATGATAATGAAATGGTCCCGTTCATTTCATGTGCTCAGACCATTACGATGATTAACAACGCTATTTCCGATGCGGATGTTACTTATGACGTAAAAGCGGCTGAAGGTGATGCCCATGTTGAGGTTGCTTCCGGCGGTACTGAAAAAGCAAAGGTCTTCACTGTCTCTTCAAAGGATGTTCAGAGTAAGGCTGCATTTGATGCGTACAGCGCAGCAACAGACGCAACAATTAAAGAGAACTACAACACACTCAGTGGGGCAATTGACGACGTTCTTTCAATTATAACTACTTCAATTACTGGTGATTCCATTATTGATGTTCAGCCCACAACGTCTGGTGCTGGAACATATCGTCTTTCACACAAAGAAGCTACTGCAGTTACTGGTTTCAAAAAACTCGAAACTGATGCTTATGGCCATGTAACCGGTTCTACCCCCGTTGCTGCTAGCGATATTAAGGCTCTTGGTTTTGAAGATAGTGCATGGACAGAAGAAAAGATTACTTCTGCTATCACAGCTCTTGATGTAACCGACGCCGCAGTTGCTGGACAATATGTTAGTAGTGTAAGTGAAACTGATGGTAAGATTTCAGTAAGTCGTGCTGACGTTTCAAAGGCACCTCTTAATGATTACGCAAAGGGAACCGATGCTACCGCAGTTGCTGCTACTGATACCATAAACCAGGCAATCAGCAAACTCGAGAACCAGATTGACAACACTAAAGCGGCTGCTACCACAAAGGTAGAGAAAGATGCGGATGCAAACCATCTTACTCTTGCATCTTCAACTGCAGCTGACGGTTCTGTAACTTATACAATCGGCGAGAACGATATTGCATCAAAAACAGACCTTGATGCTGTCTCTGGCATTGTTGATACCTTCTCTGCCGCTACCGTGGCTGAGTTCACCAGTGCATTTACTGCTATTCAGGGTATGGACAAGGACGCTGACGCTGTTGCTGGCCAGGTTGTCACAACGGTTGCACAAACAGACGGTAAAGTTACAGAAACGAAGGCAAGCGTTAAGGACCTCCAGCTCGGCGGATATGTTAAGGATACTACTGCTACTGGTGCTATCGCCGGTACCGACACCATCAACACTGCATTGAGCAAACTTGAAAACATAGTCGCAGCAAATGAAATTTCCAATGCTGATGGCTCCATTGTCGTAACCAAGCCTACCGGTACAGCAACAACTACCGATGTTAAAGTTAATATTAAATCAGGAGAGAAGGTAATCAAACTTGATGGCGAGGGCGGTGGACTTTATACCAATCTCAACCTTGTGAAAATTACTGAGTCTCTTCCGGCAACCGTTAAGGAACGTTATGAGTTCCGTGACTCAGACAACAATAAGATTGGTGAGTCCATCGATATTGCAAAAGATAGCCACATCGTAAGCATCACATATAATGAGACAACCCAGAAGTTAATCTACGAGTACCTTGATGCTAGTGGTGCTACGAAGACGACCGAGGTTGATATGGCTCATCTTATTCTTGAAACAGAGGTTGAGAACGGTATCCAGTCAGTAAACGGTAAACTTTCTATCAAACTTGACACAACCGGTGATGACACTGGCGACGGTAAGTTCCTCACTGTTGGGGCTGATGGTTTGAAACTCGATGGTGTAACTGATGCAATTAATGCCGCTATCGATAGCCTTGACGTAACCGGCGACACTGCTGTTGCTGGACAATATGTTGCCGCTATTGAGGAGACTGATGGCCTCGTCGCTGTCAAGACCCGTGCAAACGTTTCTGAGGCTGTTCTCAACAACTATGCTAAGGGAACCGATGATGGTGCAGTTGTTGCTACCGACACTGTAAACCAGGCTATTAGCAAACTTGAAAATCAGGTTGACGCTGCTAAGGCCGCTGCTACTACAAAGGTTGTTGAGGGCACTGATGCTGGTAACAACATGACCATCACCCCTACTACTTCTGCTACTGATGGCTCTGTTACTTACACAGTTGACCTCACAGACGTTGCTTCAAAGACCGCTCTTGACGCTGAAATCGCTGCTCGTAAGGCTGTTGATGGACAAACCGGACAAACCTATGCAGCAAATACTGGGACTACTTATATCACCGGTGCAACATCACTTAACGATGCTGACGTAAAACTCGATGCAGCTTTAAAGGCTGTTAGTGATAAGGTTAATGCCGCAAAGGTTACTGAAGGTTCATCGGTTGAGAATTTCGTTGCACTCGCACTTGATACTGCAACCACCGCCGGGACCACCGCACTTACAATCAACGACAGTGCACTCAAAACCAAGATTGACGCAATTGACGCAGCTATCACCGCAGAAACAAAAGCTCGCGAAGACGCTATTGCCGCCCTTGACTCAACCGGAGCAACAACCACAACTGGACATTATTTGACTTCCGTTACAATCACAGACGGTAAGATTTCTGCTGTTGGTGAACAAGCACTTCCAGCTGCAACACCTGTAACAACTGTTAATGGCACTACCGGAACTACTGTGGCTCCTGTTCTTACCAGCATTGTAACTGGCGGAACCGAAGGGCACGCACTCACGCTCAATTACACCAACAAGGTGCTTAGTGCTCAGACCGCCGACGAGGCTGCTCACGCAAGTGCTGCAACCAAAGTTGACCAGAAACTCACCTTCGCTGACGATGCAAATGATGTTGAATATGATGGTTCAGTAGCTAGGACAATCACCTTTGGTACAGCAGTAAGTTCTACTGGTATTACTGGCAGGTCAATGTCTATTACCGATGGTGTTGTTGATGTTGAAATCATTGACTGCGGTGAATATTAATATTTAACAACAGTTAACTTGAAGTAGAACTTTTAAAATCCCACGGTCATTCGTGGCCGTGGGAAATAAAAACAAAAACGACTTATATAATGAAAAGAGATAATAGACAAATACTTGTAAATCCGCATTCCAGTCAGGAGAAAGTTCCTGTTGGTGCGTTGAACCTCGGTGAAATTGCTGTACAACACAATAACGTTGAAGACGCTGCGTTGTACGTTGAAACCGTTGCCGATAGCGAGAGCGCAAGTACCATAGCCAAGTTCATTACCGAGAAAGCCATTGATTCAAAGATTGAAAATGCTCTTGACATTGTTGAGATGCAGATTGACTCTCTTAACGAAGAAATTGGTCTTCCTCATGACCCGGAAGCTTGGAATAGTGGTTTAAGCGTATGGCAAGCAATTGAACAGACATACGATGAAATGACCGCCGGTACCGCTGCCGCTAGTACAAAAATGTTTATTGACGAGGCTGGCGGGCACGAAGAGGAATATCTTAAACTTAGGAGTGTATTGGACGAGGCTTCATCAGCTGTTAACTATTACATTAAGAGTGAAGGTATTACCGAAGCGATTGACGGTGCCTGGCTTTCCGCACACACCGAGATTGAGACCCTTTCCGGTGTTGTAAAGGAGCTTTCAGCCGCAACCGAAGATGTTCTTGGCGCACTTGATTATACCGGTGTAACCCAGGAAGGTAAGCCGATTGTCAATGTTACCCAAAATGATGGTCTTGTAAACGCTGAAACTGGTCGTATCAACACCGAATTCATTGATTACGACTCAGCAAATACCCTTGACGAAGTCATTGAAAGTCTCATTGAAAACATTGAGGCTAACAAGATTGAAAGTGAGGACGGCTCAATCGTCGTAACTCCTGGTGCCGACGGAACCACTATCAAAGTTAACCGTGATGACGCTACAATCGTTCTTAATGACAATAACGAACTTGTTGCCGACCTTAAGCTTTCCGCAATCACCCCTAGCAGTGTTAATGTAAGGGAAGAGTTTGCACTTATTGACCATAACGGACGTCAATTGGGCGATACTGTTAAGGTTTACAAAGACAGCTCACTCTATAAGGCTGAACTTGGACACGTAGATGATGTTCTTTCTGACCCTACCGACCCTACCAGTCTTGTTGAGGGTTCCGGTGATACAGCACTTGACCTCATCTACCACAAGGAAGATGGTACTTATGAACTCGTTGCTATCGATGTTAACGACTTCCTTGAAGAAAGCGAGTTCCAGGACGGTCTCGTAGTTGACAACCATGTCGTTAAAATCAAGGTAAACGAGAATAGTGAAAAGGTTGTTGTTGGCAGTGGCGAAACCGCTCCAGTGCTTTCTGTTGGTCCTGACGGCATTAAGGTTGACAACATTCAAAAAGCCATTGACTATGCTGTTGCCGACCTTGCTGGAAGCATCGATGCTGATGTACTTGGAACTTCAAGCGACGGCCATGTAGCTGTTGAGGTTGTTCAGGAAGACACGAAACTCACACAGGTTGTTGTTTCTACTGATGATATTGCCAGCGAGAAGGAACTTGACAAGGTTGAAGAGGCTGTCGGTCTTAACGAAGATGGTTCATTCAGTGCAGACCCGACCAGCAACTTCGCTTCTGGTGCAACAAGCGTAAGGAATGAGATAAAACTCATTGACCAGGCTCTTAAGGAAATCAGCGATAAGCTTAACGGCGTATCTGTTGATGAGGAAGGTTCGGTTGAGAACTTTGTTTCACTCACAGTTTCAAACGACGGAAATGGTGCAACAGCCATCACGATTGATGATACCGAACTTAAAGAAACGATTGATTTCATTAACGATGATATTGCAACCGAGATAGCGGCCCGTGAAAACGCTGATGCTGAACTTCTTGGTACTTCCGCTTCTACCTCTGGCGAAACGTCAATCTGGGGTATTAAGAACCTCCTTGAGCAACTCACTGAAAATCTTAACGATAATGCCGTACAGGATGCTGAATTCGCTGTCTTAACTGCTGATGACAGGGATGCAGCTCACTGTAATGCTGGCCTTAAGGTTACCGAGAATGGCGAGAATGGAAAGAAAATCCAGCTTGACCTTACCCTTCTCAAAGTTGACTGCGGTGAGTACTAATAGATAATGTATGTATGAAGAAAGGAGGCTTTAATCAGCCTCCTTTTTTTGTCCCCCAAATATCCGCATCAGGTTCTCTTTCCAAACCCTACGCTTTTTCTTCTTGGTGTATTTCTTGGCGAACTCCTTTTTCCTCTTGGGGTCGGGGTTTTCCAGTTCCTTCTCCATTTCCTCGCCAAGCTCACCAAGCAATTTCCTTTCAAATTCGTTTTTCTCGGCAAATTGTTTGGCTTCACCGTGTCTGATATCCTGTCTTATACCGGACACCTCTTGTTGCATTAAGAAATCCATAACTACTCCCTTGTAATGTCGTCCACTTCAATGTTATCCGGGTCTCGCTCTTCAACAATCTCACTTTTCGTTGATGCTTCCGCCAAGTCTTCAAAATATTCCTCAACATGGTGAATTAACCAGACAATTCCCGTAGTGAAGCAGCAATCAAGTAAAAGTGCCAGCCACCAGTAGCCAGTTCCGGCAAGGATTATATTGAACGGAGTAATTGCAATGCCAGGCAGAAGGAACCAGTCAATCAATGACATTACCCACCCAAAATTGGCCGGGAAGCACATCATACACTGGAAAAGCTGCCCAAAATGTTCTCCAATTGCGCTGCTTATGTTCCGTATATGCTCAAAAATCCTAAAAGGTCCGCTACCAAATACCATCATATTCGATAGCCCATAAGCAACTATGCAATAACAAAATATTAAAAGCCCATTACTCATCTACTTCAAATCATTTACTATTTATTAGTGTTCCCGAAAAGTTCAGCCAGGTCGTCGCACAAATGATAAATGTCATATGCACGGTTAGGCAGTTTGATTTCATAAGCATCACAAAGAGCTTTGAATCTCTTTACATATTCTTCTTTGGATAGTCTCTCTGCGGGCCTACACTCTACTTGTTTTCTCGCTAAATCTCGCAGGAACTTTCCGCACTCCGTCCCGGTGTACCCGTTGAAAGAGCAGTCGCCGTCCATTTCAAGACATTCGGCAATGGCGATAAGTTTGTCAACTGTTTCGTTCATGCCGTAAGGGAAATCCCACTCTACTGGCTTCTGCTCTTTCTGCCTTTCAGAGTCTTTACCCGCTTTAAATCCTAACTTATATTCAAGTGTGGATTCCACAGGGATTGCCTCATATCCTTCCTCTTCTTTCTGTTTTTCCAACCAACTTAAAATGGATTTAGTACTTACACAATCAATTGCAGTAAGAAAACCGTCTTGTTCTTTTAAGTGTTTAATCAAAGCCTCTATGATTTGTATATCAGAAGGATTTTCGTTAAACGGTAGTTCGTAGTTTAACGATATTTGTTTTTCTTCTTGTGGCGGTCCTTGTACTTCTTCAAGTTTCTGAGAGAACAAGGTGTATAGCTGCCTCGGTGTAATGTGGAACTTCTGGTTCAGGATATTATCACTCCTACCAACATACATATCATCACCAATATATTCAAGCCAGTAATGTTCACTTTCTTTAAACCCGCCAAAAGAACGTTTACACTGAAGGAATTGTCCACTAACAAAGCGGGTTTTTTCTTCTTCTGCCCATTCTGTATGGCTTTGAATGTATTCTTTGAACCATTCTGGCGTACAAGACCAACTAACACCATTCTGGTCATTTAAATAACCGTCCCTGCTGCAATGGTATATCGCATCTTTAATATACCAGCAAGTACCTGTCTTGTAATCCTTTTTACATTTATAGTCTTGGCCGCAAACGGTTGTTCCTTTGCCAATTTCATAAACCTCCATTTTAATTGGCTTCTGCTCTTTCTGCATTGCCTCTTCAAAATCATTGATAAGCCTTTCTTTGTCAATGCTGCCATCGTATTCTACGCATTTGTGGAACTCGTTATATTCAGAGTTCATATAACTGCAAACATGTTCTCTCAGCCATTCCGATGCGGCGCTAATGTCCAAAGATTTCTGCTCTTTCTTCTTTTCGAGCCAAGTCATAACCTTGTCGTAGTTTAACCGAAATTCTTCATAGTATTCTTGTCCCGGACCACCGCAAGCATCTGTGGCAAGTTCAGCAAAAAACCGTATTATCCTATCATCTTCTTTCTCTGCAAATTCGGGTACAAGGACTTCAATGGCGGCTCTCATTCGTTTCTCCCTCTCATAATAGTCCATTCTTTCTCTAAGGACTTGTAATGCTTCTTCTCTTGTCATAGTTAAATCTTTATCTGCGGGATTCACTTTCTTTGTCCTTTATTTCATTATATCTGCCAAGAACTTCCATATTAAACACTTTCCTAAACTCTGTGGGTGTTATATTGCCATTCATTTTTTCCGCAAACGCCTTCGGGTCATCGCAGAACTCATTCTTAACCTCGTCAGCCAATCTGCATATTAGGTCAATATCACTCCAGGTTAGTTCATGGTCTTTTTTTGCCGTTTCATAACCATTTACGAAAGCGTGCCTGGCAGAAGAATTGCCATCTAACATCTCGCACTCAAAATACCCGGCAGGATACTCCGGGTATAACTTATATGCCAATTCGTAAATATTATTCATCTTCATTTGTTTTATGATTTTTGCCGTATTCTTCCATTGCTTCCCTGATTTCAGGCTTAAATTCAAGATAATCAAGGTCTGGGTCACACGCGTTTTCAATCAAAACCTCAGCATCGGTAACTATCCTCTGGAAAGAACCGCACCAGTTTGCATTTTTCCATTTCCTTTTAATGAACTCGTACAAAACAAGCCTGTTATCAACATCTCCCCAGACATCTTCCCCATCGGTTTCCTTGATTTCCTCTTCAATCTCGAGCAACAATTTCTTATCCTCATCATCATCGTCCCAGTTCCGCCACTCTTCCTCGTGAGAAAAAAATCTCGAATCAAAAAGGTCGTCCATTACGTTGATAAAGTCATACACCTTATCAAACTCTTTTTCGTCTGCTTTTGCTACTTTCATTCCTAAATTATTTAATAAATTTTCTTTCGTCAGTCATAATCATTGTAATTTCCGCGTTGTTGAATGCCGTACGCCTGATTATCAACATTGCGACTGCCTTGTCTTCCTTTAAAAAATACATTATCTCGTCATCGCTGCGGTGTATTTCTTCTTGGAATGCAAAATTTATGCCAATCCCGCGACGTTGCCACTCACAGAACGGATTTTTTTCAAAACCATATTCGGTAAAAACCTCCTCGCGGAACTTTTCAACCTCTTCGCCGATAAACTCAAGCGGGACCCTGATTTGCTTGATGCTATTCTTCATCTTTCTTAAGCTCCTGGTCGGCTATTTCCTCAACCGGCGATTTCTTCTTAAATTCTTTCTTCTGCCTTGGGAACACAAATTCAAGGGTTCTTAGTTTCTTAATCGTATTCTCCTCGTTTCCAAAGATTTCCTTGAGCTCGTTAATCTTCTCCTGGAACAGTTGGGCACGTTCCATCGCATCCTTATTCACCTGTATGCAGTGGTCAACAGCGTCAAATACCGCGTCAAAACCAACCCCCATCTCAGCACAGAAAAGGTATTCGCCGTCGGTTTTTCCGTCAACAACTGACACTTCATACTTTTCCTGTACAGTATCATCTATAATCCATCTGGACGGAAAATGCACAACAACATAGATTACGTCGGTGTCATCCACCTTCGTAACCTGCATGCCGCTGAAATATTCTCCGGTATTCTTTATTCTTTCCTGAATGTCAGCCATCACTTACAATATGAATCCAGTTATAAGTGTCGTTATAATGTGGGCGATGGAGATACCAATCCATAACAACGTATGCTTTCCAAGTTCATACTCTCCAGTATTAAGACCACGGACAAACCTCAGCACTTCTTTAACCAAATAGAGAAGCGCAAGTATGAACGTAAAAACAAAAAACTTCTTTATGAAGAATAATAGTAATGCCATATCTAAAATAGATTTTACACTATCAATATACTAAAAATAATCAAGACGAACAACTATTTATGTAAAAATAGTATATTATGCCGCAGGTAGTTAAATTGAATAACAATGATTTAAGTAATATCATACGTGAGTGCGTTGAGAGGGTCCTGAACGAGAGCCTTGTAGATGCTGTGTGTCCGAAACTTGCAACCAGGATAAAGAAATTCGGAGACGTTAAACAAGTTAATCTCCCGGACGGAATCAACATAACCTTACTCAAAGACGAAGACATTGATAGCAAGCTGACAAAATCTCCATCTACTGAATTCTCTATCAAACTTGCCAGCGGTTATTATGTGGGTATTGTTCCAACTTCTGAGGGACTTCTGAACGCCTTAGACAGTCGTAAAAGGGATGCTGAGGCAAGGGAAAGAAGAAGGGCTGAGATTGAGGCCGAACCAATATCACAGGCCAAGGAAATTCCATTCCAAACCCCAGAAGAACACAAGGAACAAGAAAAGATGAAACGTGCCGCCGAGAAGGAGCCCGTATTCAAGTCAATGAAACAGGTCCAGGACTACATTGAAGAAAAATATGGTGAGCGTCTTGAATTCCTTACCACCAGGACCAGAAGAGGTCGTGATTATGTATATCAGGCCAGAATTACCTATACTGCTTCATCCTATGCAGATGGACCAAGCCATGTTGATGATGAGGTTGTAGAAGCCGTCACCAAGTATCTTGAGCCTTTCGGATTCTATTATGCTGGAAATCGTGAAGACCATGATGAAAGACAGTGGAGTACAAGTGGGTGGCATGTATGGAAAAGACGAGGCGCATCAGACCCTTACGAGAGATACCTTATGAGACATGCGGATGACCCAGAATACTAAAAAAGAAACCCGGACTAAAATCCGGGTTTAATTTTTTTATTACATTAACGAGAAAGGACCATCTTTTTTAAGCCGTTTCAAGAAGTACGCCAGATTCTCCGAAACTGAATATAGTTTATCAACATATACTTCATATGTAGCACCACCAGCCTGTTCCATTTTTTGTTCGAACTTCTCCGCTTCGGAATCAACCATTGCAAGTAACTGCTTGATTGACTTCTCTACATCATATTCCGCAACATTCAGAGAGCCGGTTATTGCTTTCTGTACCTCTTCAGCGATTATGTCCCTTAATTGTTTCTCTGTTAATTTCATGTTTATTTCTTTTTTTTCGTAGCTCCTCCAACTGAAAGAAGACTGTTAACCTTATATGAAGACAATATCCAATTCTGTATCAGTTCATTCTCGTCCGTAACCTCAGCACCCTCAACATAAGCAAAACTCATCACAGCATTCGGGGCACCTTCAATTTCCATAAGTCTGAACCCAAGATATTTGATTCCGAGCGCCTTTGCCCTGTAATAAGCTGAATTATCCACTTCTTGCAAGTCTTCAACACTTCCAAACCACATTTCCTTCTCACGCAGATAGCTCCCAAGTGGATAGAGCGAAAGCCTTACATTATCAAACTGTTCTGCAATTGGAGTAAGAACCGGATTCATTGATTCATAAGTAAGAGATGCGAATAAAAACGGCATACCATCAAGGTTATTCGTGCTATTGTGCAGCTCCCAAATTGAAACCCACGAAGCGTCGGTCTTAATTCTGAACTTGTCCAATTCTGCCTGAATAAGTGGTGTGTTGTTCATCCTCTCGTTCATCCTTTCGGTGTGCTTTTGTTCCCTATATTGGTCAAGCCTATTGGAGAAAACCCCTGGCTGGAAAATCCATAGAGCAACAAATACAACGACACAGACTGCTATAAGGTCCATTACAAGTTTTTTAAAACCATTTTTCTTGATGAATTTGTTAATGGATTCAACCCATCCGAAAGTGGCGTTTGTTGTTTTTATCACGGCATCGATTTTCTCGTGCCCGGTTTCCATGCTTTCCAAAAGCGTTTTTTCTTGTTTTGTTTCCCCTGACATTTTTTGACACACCCTATTTAATTATTTTTCTAGCCTTGTCTAACGTTTCAGTAAAGCTTTCATTACTTTCAGCTAAGCGGCTTGTAGTTGTGGTATTCTTGTAATAATCACTTGCCTTGTAGCCGTACAGAGCCTTCATCCTCTCAATTGATTCGTTCATTCCCTGTTTATTACTGTGTGATATGATTTCAGCTTTTCCATTCTTCCATTCAAGAAGATACTCGTTACCGGTCTTGTCCTTCATCCTAAAGACGTTTTCCTCAACCTTGAACTCATCTGGGATTCTTGACATCATATGGCCCTCTGTAAGGAACGTGGTCTTCTTAAAATATGCGGTCTTGACGTTCTTGTTCTCGTAAAGGTCACCGTGTTTGAAAGTCTTTTCCTTGTCATAGGTACGCGCAGCGAGGCCGGAAGCCCTGGCGTTAACCATCTTTTCCTTCCAAGCGTCAGCGTCGTCTGTAATGCCCTTGAAAATGTTCTTGTTACCCTCAAAGTCGCCCTGCTTCTCTATACCGTTTTCCTTCTCAGCAACACTGGTATAGCCTTCTGCCTGGGCCTTGATGCGGTCCTTGTACTTCTGGTCAACATTGTCAACTTCATAATCAAGGGTGGTTCTGTTGTCATCACCTTCCTTGGTCTTGTCGTACTTTGCTACCTCAATGGAGTCGGCAAGTCCCCCATCATAGTCCTTTGCTCGCTTTTCAGCATCCTTGTAAGCCTTGCCGTTATTGGTCTCGTTCCCACTCTTAACGCCGGGCCCAAGTTTTGCCTTGAACTCGTTTGAGCTTTCCTGAATCATAGACCTGATGTCGCTTACCTTGTAGGTCATTGTTTTCATTTCTTGTATTGTTTCTTTGTTTTTATTAGCCCTTTTATTTATTCGTTTGAACGTTTTTTGAGCGTCTTTACCGGTGCTTTTTATGGCATATTTAACAAGGTACTTAGAAGCTGGCGTTGGTATGCCAGTTTCTGCGGTTATAAGTGGGGCTATAGCATTAGATATCTGCTCTATCGTTTCATCATCTTTTGAAATTGCCATATAAAACTCCTCCACCGAATCAACCTGCGGTCCAATGCCCAATCTTTGCGCTATTTCATACGTTTTCTTATATATGAAACCGTTTATATCATCTGCTGCTTTTGTGTGGATAAGTGCCTCGTTCATTTTATTCTTTTATTTTGTTTTTATCTTTACCACGGATAAAGCCCGCGATATGTTCTTCCGTTCAATGAGCCTGACAGGAGTTCCATCCCCTTCATCATTTCCCTCTGCTTCAATTCCAGCATCTTTTCTTTGTCCGGTTCGTCTTTTTCAAGTTCCTCTTCAACCTCTTTCTTTATCTCATCAAGGTCTCTAAGCGCTTCCGGGTTATATGGGTTCCCGTAGCCGTATATGTTCTTATTCATTTTAACAGTTTCTTCCGTACTCAACTCCAGCGGTGAAAGTCCTGATTATATTTTCGTCTCCATCAAGCCCGTTTTCTTGGGCCCATTCCCTTGCTGCGTTTTCTGCTGGGTCCCCCTGGGATATTACGTAGTGCATCCAATCTTCCGCACCTCTTCTTCCTTCTGGGGTACTCATATCATAGCCACCGCCTTCATTTAGTGTCTTACCTTTCTTTCCAAGCTCGTAAAAGTGTCGTGCGACATCCTTCATTGTGTAAGAAGTCGGATAATCTGATTGGCTATAACTGTCCATCCAGTCCTCAAATTCATCCCAAAGTTGTTCAAACTCATCACCACCATTTAGTATTTGCTCAACACTTTCGGCAATCATTCTACGAAGGTCGCTCTCGTTTATTTTAAATGTCTTTTTCATTGTTAATCATTCTTCTTCTTATGACTCCACTTCTTTGCGTTCAGAGCAAATTGGGCCCTCTTACGAGTTAAAGGGTTCTTGCTGTGTGTAAGTTCCTCAGTTGACTTCCCGGTTCTTTTCTTCGTCGCAGTAAATTTCCCTTTATTTTCCGGGTCAATGTGGATTCCACTTTTTGATTCATTTTGCGAGTGTCTCCCATCATGTCCTGTCGGCTTGTTGTTCTCGTCATCCCGGTCAAAGAGGTTGCTGTGGTCCATCGCGGGGTCATCCTTACTCTCAGCACCGAATGGAACATCATATTGCCAGTCATTCGGCCCGTCAACGCCAACATTGCTTGTCGTAAGGGCTCCTCCGCCAAACTCGTCCTCTTTGATAAGTTGTGCGAGTTGCTTCATCTGTTCTTCGGTGATATACATAGTCATTCTACCGATTGGACGTTTCATTTTCTTGGATTCGTTCTTATATGCTTCAGTACCTATTTTACGGCGAACTATAGTACCAGATATTGGCTGGTCAGTTGGTGCGGTATCGTTGCAATCAGCCGCACTTAAAGCTCCGTCAGTGCCAGGGAAACCACCATCATCTTCATTCAATATAGTTCCTTCAACAATGTGGTTCTCAAACAACTTAATATAAAGGTTTCTGAGCTTTTCGTCAATTCCTTTGATTCCGTTGGCCATATCCTTCTTCGGAACCTTATAAATCACCTGAAATTCATCTTTCATTGGCTTTCCGAACTCATCGGTACCGCCATTTTTAATTCTCTCTGTACGCATTACGACGGCAGACTCCGGAACCCCGTCAATTTCAGGTTTCGTTAGCATTTCAAGCGCTTTCTTTGAATCAATGTCAAAACCCTTAAGATAATCATCAACATCGGCTGAGAGTGGACTATCACCAATCAGTTTCCCGATGAAATCTTCCATGTGGGAAACGAATCCGTGCCGTGTAAGCTCTTTTGCGTCAGGGAAATATGTTGCTTCACTTAACTTCATTGGTTGTTTATTAGTCCTGTCCAAAAATTATTCCTCTCCCATAATCCACGGAAAAGAACCTTAACGGAGTCGGCCACAATCTTGCGAACCTTCTTTTCAAGCTCCTTATCCGCATCACGATTATTCTTAAGTGCCTTATTTACAGCGTCTTTGAAATCCCTATTATCACCGAGTGCAGCAATATCAGCCTTGCTCATGATTTCCTCAACCACAAGCTTCTGCATCATGCTCTCGTTGATTATAACTTTCTTACCTGCCATAATACTATTATTCGTATATAAATAGTCACCTTAGGGCAAAAAGAAAGGGGACTTCTTACGAAATCCCCAATCACGTCTGATGGTAAATTAGCAAAAAAATTAGTCGTTTTCCTTAATGTTTCGTACCATCCTGTCAAGGTCACCAGCTTCGGTTCTCCACTGTTCCCTCCAATTCTGGTAGTACCCAAATAACTTGTTAAGAATCTGGATGTTATCCTTGTTTACGATGAGACCGTCAGCCCAAACGAAACAACCGCTTCCGGTATTCGTTTCAAGAACAAACTGCCATTTAAGATTGTTCAATGCGGGAATGGTACCACTGAATACCATATTCTTTGTCTCAGGCATGAAGATGAGCGGACTGTCACTAACCTTATCCGGATTAGCTTCATTAAACTGTGCCCCACTTTCAACCTGAAGACGGAAAGACTCAATTTGGCTTGAAAGAACATTCGTACCAAACTTAGGGTCGTCCGTTATGGCGATTGCGTCAGTCTTTTTGGTATCCTCTTTCTCGGATTCCCTTTCTTCTTTGATGATGCCCCAGCCAGTTCCTGCGGCCTTACCCCTGATAGCTCTAATTCTATCAAGCATGCTTCTTGTTACATCGTCTTCCCTGGTATTCATTGTTAATATTGTTTATCTCGTTTATTAGTAAAGACTGCTTGAACCGTTCCACCAGTTTGTAAAATCACTGTTGCCAAATGTCTTTCTATTTTCCTTATGTATGGCAACTTTCATTGCTTCCGCCTTTTTCTTAAGCGCCTCAACACGTTTAAGCTCTTCCTTTACAAGTTTTTCTGCATTTTCAGGCTCTTTGGCAATCTTTTTATCAAATTCCTCTTTTCCGCCCTCAAACTCAGCAACTTGCTCTTTCACTTCTTCAGATGGTTCCGCCGTTTCAATGATTTTTTTCACTTCCGCATCAAAATCAATATCTTTCGGGTTCTCAAACTTTTCAGCTTCCGCCTTATCTGCCTCAATATCCGCCTTTACATCATCTGGAAGAAGATTCATCACATCTTCACCTTTTGTCTGTTCAAGAGCCTTTTCAAGTTTCTCAATCTGCTCCATCGTTTCAGATTTCTTGCTGGTCTTTTTCGTTGTTGCAGCCTTTTTAACTGTTGTTGTCTCGGCTGTTTTAACTTTCTTCGTTGTAGCCATAAATAGTTTGTTATTATCCTTTATAAATAGTTTTCAGTAAAATATCTTAAAATACATTGGCCGTCATACCAGTAGCCAGTGCAATGCTTCTCATCTTCTTAAATGACGTATTCTTAATCTGACGAATTCTTTCCTTTGTCAGGCCGTATTCCATTCCGATTTCTTCCAGAGTTTTTGGTTTGTTGCCGTCAAGTCCATAGTATTTCGTGATTATGTTCTTTTCCCGCTGATTAAGATAGTCCATAAGGAAATTGATTGCCTCAGACTGCTCCATTTCCTTATTTCTCTCCAAACCGTCATTGAGGAAAGTATCATCCCCCATCTCTGTCCGGTAATCATCATCGTCGGTTGCTAGAGGCTTCTCATAATCACACGGGAGGTCTTCATCGTCAGATGTGTTTCTCTTTGCTAGGGCTTCAAGTATCGTCTGCTTTATCCACCACACAGAATAACTGATTATCTTGTAGCCTCTCTCCCCATCAAACTTGTCCAGGGCTTTCATGAGACCGATGTTACCCTCAGCAATTAGGTCAGCATACGAAAGCCCGCGACCTTGATACTGCTTTGCAATACTGGCCACGAACTTAAGATTTGAGGAAATGAGCTTGTCCCTTGCTGCCATATCTCCATTGTATTTATACTTCCGCCACAGCTCAAGCTCCTCGTCTTTTGAAAGAGGCTTGTAAGATGCAACCTCATTAAAATAGGTACTTACACTCTTATCATGCTCTGTTCCAATCTTTTGTTTTTTTAACATTACACATACTAACTACTCTCTTATTTTTAATCCACTGAAATCGTTGAAATATTCGATTTTTTCGTCACCAGAATCGTCTTGTCGTACCAGTCAAGGTCAACGTGACAGATGTGAAGAACGAAGTCATATTCAAGGACAATCTTGTCATAGAGCCTCTTCATGTCTTCATAGTTCTCCGATGCGACACTACCGAGAATTTCATCAAGGACAATGAACGGTGGCCTTGACAGGTTGGACATGTTAGCCAGAACGACTCGTAAGGCAAGTGCAGCTTCGGTTCTTTCAAGACCGGAACCACCCGCAAGCCTGGTCCTCACACCATCACGCACAAGCCAGAACTCAATGTCGTTCTTCTCGTTGACTTCCACCTCTACCTTAAAGTCAGCCACATCATAGAGAAGTTCGTCAAGGTGCTGGTTGATGGTAGGGATTGTATTGCGGAGAACCATCTTTGAGATTCCATCCTTACCGACCATCTGCAGATACAGTCTCCATGTCCTTTCAAGCTCAATTTCCTGTTCAATGCGTTTAATATACGACTCTTTCTGCCTGATAGTTTCACTGTTCGTGTCAATATCTTTCTGAGATGCAACATTTTCACTTTCAAGACGATGAATGGTGGTATTATAGGACTCAATATTGACTTTTAGGACATTGACCTGGGCATCAATCTGGTTGTTCCTCAAAATGATGTCCTTATTGTCCTTATAGTCATTGGCAATCTTCTTGAGCTTGTTGTATTCGGTAAGAAGGGTTGTTCTCTTGTTCTTCAACGCCCCAATTTTAATTTCTTTCTGGGCCTTTGCAAGATACTTCTCACGGGCATCTTCAAGAGCATTCATTGCGGCTTCAATCTCGTCCTTCTGGGCCTTTAATTGGAGACCCTTCTGGTAATCCTCGGCAAACTCTTCCTGGAGCTTCGCAATCGCCTTGGAGTTGTCCCTATCTGGCCATTTCTGGTGACATGTAGGGCAATACTCGTCATTTGCAAGGGCTTGGGCTTCCTTCTTCTTGTTTCCCATTTCAGCTTTTAGTGCAGCGATTTCGTTGGTAAGAGCATCTTTCTGTGATGATAGAGATTTGTACTGACTGTCAGAATACTCAACTTCGCCGATTTCAGCTACCTCACTTTCAAGAGCCGTAAGAGTTTCATTGTTCTTTTTTCCATCCTCTATGACCTTATTCATCCTTGTCTCAATGGTGGTTACGTCTACATTAAGTAGTTCATCATCAACTTTTTGCTTGGATGACAGGAGGATATCCTTATTCTTGCTGTCGCTTTCCAGAAGTTTCTTCGTCTCTTGGATTTTCTCCTTATTGGTCTCAATGGTCTGTGCACTGGCGATGTTCTCTTCCTTGAGGCCTTCAATCTCGGTTTTAAGGGTTTCCCGGTCGTACATGTCGCAAAGACGGCCCACACAGGACTTAGCCCACATGTCCTTGGCTTTCTGCTCCTTCTCTTCAAGCGGAAGCAAGCCAATCCATCTTGAAAGGATACGTCCCCTGTCGGTATCCTTCATTGAGATAAGTTCGTCAAGGTCCTTTGCATTAGCCGAAATGATACGGTCAAAGTCTTCCTCACTGCCGATGGCCTCCTTGATTGCCTTGGTGGTCTTCGTAGTGGAAACATCCTGCATATTGTCGGCCTCGTTCAGCTCTTCCTCTTGTCCTTCGCCATTTACCCGGTAGTAGGCCACATTGTTACTGATGGCCTTGGTTTTCTTTTTAGGGTCAGGCTTGGTGAGGGTTCTCCTAATCACATAGTTCTCGCCGTCAATGGTAATGCCTACCTCCACGAACAATTCTCTCTCGTTCGGAAGATAGTTATTGAACATTTCGCTCTGTTTGTCGGCCTTACCGGAACGGGTCTTACCAAACAGCGCAAAGTGAATAAGGTCGTAGGCGAAAGTTGATTTACCGCTCTTGTTTGCCGGGTCACCCTTTAAGTGAACAAGGCCACTGAGTTTCGTGAAGTCAAAGAAATTGTTCTCGCCATAAGACAGAAAGTTCTTCCACTTCGCATATCTCAGGACAAAACGGCGGCTCTTTTCATAAGCATCATAGTTAATCAAGGCATTGACACGGGAATCAATGTTCAGGATTTCATCCCAATTGTAATCCTTAATACCGTTTTTCTCAATATACTCCTTGAAAAGCTGTTGCTGGAATTTCGGGTCCTTGATGTTGTTAATCATTTCGGCATTAAGAGCCGTATCCTGGCCCGAGACGCCGTCAGGATAAATTTTCTTTGTACTAAATCTTACCTTTGCCGGAGGAACGTTATGCTTCTTGGCAATCTTGGCTATGATGCTCTTTTCCTGCTCCTTTGTGATTGTCTGTGTTGGCAGAACTGGCATCTCGTACCAATAACTGTTCGTGTTCTCCGGTTCTTTCTTTGCTTTCGCCATTATTTAAGTCTTCTTCTTGTTATTTTGTTAACAACTTTGTCTGGTACACCAAGTTGTTTCAGCATTTCTTTCTGAATTTCTTTTTCACCCTCTTGGTTTGTTATATAAGTCTGCGGATGTTCGGCTTCAACCTTTTCCATTGTCTCAATCATGCGGTCTTTTGTCTCCTTATCAATCGCCTCAGCAACATCATCCTGGTTTCCAAACATGATATCACCAGAGTCCATAATTTCGGCTTCCGCTTCTGGGTTTTCTTGCTCTTTTAACTTCACCATGACCGTTTTTACCGCCTCTACTTGGTCTTGCGCCGGTCTCTTGTAGTTTGTAAACGGGACATCTCCATACATCTCTATCATAAGGCCGTCATGAATCAACTTGTCTGCAAATTGCCCGATTTTTAAATCGTTCAAATTACAGAATTCCTTCAAATCTTCATATGTCTTATCACTTATCTCTACTTTATGCGGCATACTTAAAACAATAAACTATACAAGACTATAGTACAAAAAAACTTGATTTATTCCAAACAATTAGCTATCTTTTGAATAAAGAATAGTATAAAAATGGAAGAAAATACTGTATATCCAAGGGTCATTCTCGGTCTTGACATCAGCACGGCCTGTATCGGTGCCTGTCTTGTCGTAGATGACGGGAAAACCGACCTGCCACGGATTGAAATACTCACGCATAAGACCCCCAAGGTACCCAGGAAGATAAAGGGGATTGAGGCCTTGTTTATTCGTAAGCAAATATTTGAAGATGAATTTATAAAAACCCTCAGCGGATATGGAATAACGGATGTGGTCATTGAGGAGCCGCTTCTGTCATCCAATAATGTGAATACCGTAGCGACACTGCTTCGTTTCAACGGTATGATAGCCGAATCGGTGTATCGTAACCTTGGTGTCGTGCCGAATTTCATTTCATCATATGATGCCAGAACATACTCGTTCCCTGAACTTGTTGCTTTGAGGAAGTTCAACAAGAAGGGTGAAGAATATTCTCTTTCCCATGTCAAAAAGGCAATCAGAGATAATCATCCAGTGCTTTTTGGGGCTTATCCTTTTGACATTGACAAGAAGAGTGTCATGATGAATATGGTAAATGAGGTTTATCCTGAAATTCCGTGGATTCTGGACAAGAACGGCGAACTCAAGAAAGAGAACTATGATGCTTGTGACTCACTTATATGTGCCCTGGCCTATGTTAATATCAATCATCACGGTCTGTCCCCGATTGACATTGTTGACAGTTCAATTGATGAAAAAACTGACCCAAATAACATAATCGTTGAGTATTCTACCAGTGTTTGGAACAGAAAATACACAAAAAAGATGCTTTTAGTTAAAACAAAGGAAGAACCTGGAAAATAGCCAGGTTTTTTTTGATATTCAGCATATTTTTTTGTATCATAACAGTATGGGAAAAAAGAAAAAAGACGGAAAGATATTCACGCCGAAAGACACCGTGTGGAGAATGCTTTGGCTACTGGAATACTACTCACTCAAAAGAAGAAAGGATGGGACTGTATATTGGCCGAACACGAGAAAGCATATTATTGATAACTCATGTGGAGACGGGGCTTTCCTTGTAAAAATTGTTGATTTCTATTGTCACAATGTAGGAATCACTACCCTAAGAAACAAGAAAGAGCTTAAATCAATGCTTGAAACTTACATCCACGGAATTGAGCTTGACCCCGTTGAATATGAGAAATGCATCGCCAATCTTGATGAGGTGGCCAGGCTGAACGGTATTAAGGATGTGAAATGGGATATACAAAACCGCGACGCCTTGTCTTGCCACGATTATGACGGGGAAATGGATTTTGTAATCGCAAATCCACCATATATAAGAACCCATGACCTGGAGTGCGATTTGTCCGGTTATACTTTCACTGACGAGGGTATGAAAGACATATATCTTGCATTCTACGAACTTGGTTTTAGAATGCTTAATGAAACGGGCAAGATGTGTTATATCGCGCCTTCCTCCTGGTTTACGTCATTGGCTGGTCAAAAGATGAGAGATTATATCATTGAAAACCGGAATCTTGAATATGTTGAGGATTACGGGCACTACCAGCTTTTTGAAAATGCTACAACCTACGTCGCAATAACGCGTTTCGGTAAGGATAAAACAGATACGGTGAAGCACGTACGAATGGAAAGGACACAAGATGATGATGGGTTCTGGCAAGGCGTGACCGATATCCCGTTTGACGATATGAACATCTGTGGCAAGTTCTATTTCGGCACACAAAATCAACTGAAACAAATGCGGGAAATCGTTGAATACGCCGAAAAGAACAAGAGGTGTGAAAAACCGTTCAAGGTCAAAAATGGCTTTGCCACACTTGCAGATGATGTTTTCATAGATAGAAATAAACCGTTTGTGTCGCAGGTTTATCACGCTGTTCACCCATGGAATATCATACCGGTTATAAAATCGTCCACCGGAAAATGGGCATGGTGCTATTACCCGTACAGAAAAGACGGTAGACTCATGACCGAAGAAGAAATGGACCCGATTGTCCTCGAGTCCCTTAATGAAAACAGGGAAAAACTTGAAAATAGGGCAACGACAGAGCCTTGGTACGCATTCGGCAGAACTCAGGCGGTCAACGACACATATAAAGACAAGTGGGCGATTAAGAGCATAATCAAAACGATTGAAGATATAAGACCGTTAAAAGCTCCTGCAGGTACTGGCGTATATGGCGGCTTATATATCCTTACAGAACACCCTGAAGGGTTAAAAGCGCTTGAAACCCAGGACTTTATGAACTATGTAAAGATGCTCGGTAAGTATAAGTCCGGCGGTTATTACACATACTCATCAAAAGAACTTGAAAATTATTTGAACTGGAAATATGGAAAAGAAAGTTAATGTTTACATGATGATTGGTTTTCCGGGTGCTGGAAAAGATACCTGGATAAAAAACCACCTACCGAACACACCAGCAGTATGTAGAGATGACATTAGATATGAACTTGGGTTTTGTGGGCGTGAAGACAGAGCTATTCTTCCGTTAAAACAAGAGAAAGCTGTGACTGATATATTTGCAAATAGATTGGCTGATTATGTGAAAAACGGACAAGACGTAATAATCAACAACACAAATCTAAAAAGGGAATATAGGAATGAGTATAAAAAACTTTTGGAAAAGTACAATGTAAAGTGGATTTATGTTGTGGTTGAAGCTCCGGACCTTGAAACGAATATAGAAAGAAGGAAAGGACAAATACCAGCGGAGGCATTCCCCAGGATTAAGGTCAATTACCAACCGCCAACCCCTGATGAATATGATGAAATAATTTACGATAAACAATAGCGACTTGAAAATTATTTGAACTGGAAATATGGAAAAGAAACAGATTAACGTTTATGTAATGATAGGTCTTCCTGGGGCCGGGAAAGACACTTGGATTAAAAACAACCTTTCGTCAGATGTCAAGGTTGTTTGTCGTGATGATATAAGGGCTGAACTTGGTTATTGCAACCCAGGCGAAAAGATTATAGGCACCAATGAACAGGAGTTTATGGTCAGCAGCATTTTCAATACGAAGCTGAAGATGTTTGCCCGTGAAGGTTATGATATTGCAATCAACAACATAAACATACGAAGGCAATATAGGAATGACTACAAGAAAATCCTATCCCCATATAATGTGAAATGGATTTATGTTGTTGTTGAGGCCCCGAGCGTTGAAGTCAATAAACAAAGGCGGAACGGACAAATACCTGACGATGCATGGGACAGACTCGTACAGAGGTTTCAGGCACCAACACCGGATGAATATGACGAAATAATTTACGATAAACAATAGTGATATGAAAATAGAGATTAACTTAGATGAAACCAGATTTAAGAGCCTTGTAGATGAGGAGCTTGAAAATTTCAGCGAAGAAGAAATTCATGACATTCTTGGAAAGGCTATCAGTCAATATGTTATGGATGGTGATGTAATCCAAAGATTATTCTATACCAAAAAGAAGGATTACTATGGCCGCGAAACAAATGACTTCGAACCAACTGCTCGTCTTGAAAAACTTGTGAAAGAGCTTGACATTGAAGGTATGTTAAATAATGTGAAGGAAAGGATTGAGGAAGTTCTTAAGAACGACGACATCATTAAGGAAATGACAGAAAACATGTTCTATAACTTCATTGCCGGAAAACTGGAAAGCCTGCTATGGAGAAGTGGAACACTATCCAGTATAATTGAATGTAGAGCAAATGAAATTTTAGATAGGAGACTCAATAATGGATGATAATGATAAGCCCCGGTTTAACGCCGGGGCTTTTACTATATTTCTTAAGATTAAGGGTTAACGTAATTATTAACGACAAGCTTTAAGTGACTGATGGCATCAGCAATTGTATCTGCTGCATCAGGGTCCATTTTACCACTAATGGCTTCAAGTTGGGCCTTGATGTTTCCAAGCTGAGTTGCAAGCGTCTGGCGATTGCTAACACCTTCCTGCTGCATTGCATTGGTATGGGCTGTAATGGCGTTTTTAATGCTGTTATGACCGTCACGGAGAATATCCTGAGTCTCATCAAACTCGTCTTTCTGCATTTTGGTGTGTGCAGTCATAATATCCTGGGTTTCGTTGCTTTCTCTCTCCAGCATCATTGAATGGCCACTGAACTGAACCTGGGATTCATCACTTTCGGCGTGCTGCATCTCGGTCTGCTCATTGATAGCTTCTGTATTTCTGTCAATGGCCTCTTCATTATGAACGCCATGAATCCTGACGCAACGGGTAATCTGGCCGAAATTACTTAAAAAGAACGGTCCTTCGTCCTTATAGTTCACTGTGTACAATTCATTCATAACATCTCTATTTTTATAATAAATAGTAGATGCCATCGTAAAAATTAGCTTGGAAGATTTGTTTTAGTGCTTCTTTCGTAAACATCAAGAAGGTATTTGCCATACTCGTTCTTAATCATTGCATTTGCCGATTCAAGAAGTTCCCTTGTGCTAATCCATTGATTGTTGAAGGCTATTTCTTCAAGGCAGGCGATTTGCTGACCTGTGCGCTTCTCAATGGTTTCTACATAGCTTGAAGCCTCGGAAAGACTGTCAAAAGTTCCCGTATCAAGCCAAGCAAATCCAAGACCAAGATTTTCAAGACGAAGTTTTCCCATTTCAAGATAGGCCTGGTTAACTGATGTGATTTCCAGTTCCCCTCTTGCTGATGGCTTTACGTTCCTGGCTACTTCAACAACGCCAGCCGGATAGAAATAAAGTCCGGTCACACAAAGATTTGATTTCGGCTTCTTTGGTTTTTCTTCAATGGATATAACTGTACCGTTTCTGTCAACCTCAGCAATGCCATATCTCTGGGGGTCTTTTACTGGAGTGCAAAATATACTTGCCCTTCCGCCATCTTTTTCTTCCAAAATCGTCCCTTCCTTAGCAAAGCCCCTTGAATTCCACATTGCGCGGGTAAGTTTCTCCGTAAACCCAGGCCCATGGAAGATGTTATCACCAAGAATCAACGCACAAGGCTCCTCGTTTGATAGGAACCCGCAGTCATTGGCGATTATAAATGCTTGGGCCAGACCGTCAGGAGAAGGCTGCACGGCATAGCTCAATCTTACACCATATGAGCTTCCGTCACCCAACAAGGTCTGGAAAGCCTGTGAATCCTGCGGTGTGGTTATAATGAGGATGTCCTGAATACCAGCCAACATAAGCGTTGAAACCGGAAAATATATCATCGGCTTGTCATAAATCGGGAGAAGCTGCTTGCTGGTTCCCTTCGTAATGGGCCACAACCTGCTTCCACTTCCGCCAGCTAAAACTATTCCTTTCATATTGTCTCGTTTCTTACAATATAGACGGAAATGAACTAAAAGTCAAAACAAGATATTTATCTACTATAAACAAAACTATTATGGAAGTAAAAGAACGAGTTATCAACTTACTGAGCGAGAAGCTTGGTTATGATAAGTTAGAAATTAAAGAAAGCCAGGAATTCGTAAACGACCTTGGAACAGATTCGCTTGATATGGCTGAGATAGTAATGGGTATTGAAGATGAATTCGGTCTGGTTATTGGTGATGACGAAATTATGCAGGTCAAGACGGTTGGAGACCTCATTAAAAAGATTGAGAACAAACGGATGGGACGTTGATTTTCAAAAGACAGACACTATTTATAGTTAAATAATTGCAATTATAAACAGAAAACAAAAATGGCTAAAATTCAAATAAGCGAAAGCGAACTTAAGCAAATTATTCGTGAGAGTGTTGAAAATGTACTTAATGAAATGGACGAAGGTGCTTGGGGTGACCTTAAACAGGCTGGGAAAAACTGGCTTAAATCTGGTGGAAATGCAGTAACAAACGCGGTACGTGGCGGATTAAGGGCCGGAAAAGCTGGCGCACAAGCTGTTGGCGCAGCTGCAGGAAATGCTATTGATTCGGCTGGTAACGCTATCGGAAGAACGGCAAGAAATATCGGTACTGGCGTTGGAAATGCAGCAAGAACCGCAGGTGCTGGTGTTAGAAACGCCGCTGATAAAGTACAGGGTGGTTTAAGACAAGCTGGACAAATGGTTAAGAACGTTGGGCAGGGTATCGGTAGAATGGCTATGGGACAGGAGGTTCCGGCTGGACCTGACCCAACTTCTGCTGCCGCTGCTGATAAGGCTCAGATTGCCGCAAGAAAAGCACGAGTTGCGCAGGCTAATGCGGCTGCAAGAGAAAGGACCGCACAAGCAAACACAACAGCTAACGCTAACATGGCCGGAAGGGCTGGCGGAAGAATTGCAAGAGTCAATAATACGCTTGGCCAAATGAAAAACAATTTCCAACAGGCGGGGAAAAACTGGAACAATTTCGTTAACGAAGACGATAAACAGTAGACAATAGATAAAAGATTAAAGCCAGCGTTAAGCTGGCTTTTTTTACTTTTTATTGAGAAGGACCTGCCCGACAATCCCGAGGACCCCAATTCCGCCAAGAACGAGGCCAACTAGATTAAAAGAGAGAAGTCCAACGAAGCAAACGGCGATAGGAAGGGCCGTAAGAATGTTCGCAAGAGTCTTATTCTTTTCCATGTCTATAAATTTTAAGAGTTAAACATAAATTATACAATATATACTACAAAAACCGTGCCAAACTTTATATACCGAGCCACGCCCTTGCATCCATGAGGTGATATGTCTGCTTCAAGAGTCTTCTCTTAACAATATCTTCAAGCGTGTTCGGCTCCTCACCTTCGCGAAGTCTGTTGATAACGTAGAGCGCGTCGGCAAAACCAGGACACTTACGGTACTTCGCATACAAGTCCTTAGCCGGTACTGTAGGGTCTTCCAGGTAGATGTTAACGAACTTCTGCGCCCGTTCAACTTCCTCACGGAATTTCTTCTGGGTGATTTTAATCAAGTCATTTATCCTTTCACGAGTTTCAGCGTCCTCAATCAGTGAAAGCATGTCATCAATAGTTTCATTCAAAATCATTTCGACAATTACATTCTCCTGATAGATGAACTCAGTCATGATGTGATGCTTCGCAAAGTAGTCAGCAGTCTTGACCTTTACCAACAGCTGCTCGCCATCTGGCTTCCTGAAAGTTATAACGCTACCCTCCTTATTCTCAAGGGTCTCGTAAGACTTCATTAAATCGTCCAGGGATGTGAATCCAAACGTCTCGTTTTCGGTCATTTTCAGCCCTTCTGGGACACTCTCGCCAAAAAGATACTCTCCGGTTAAGCCGTCCCTTATTTTGATGAGAGACAGGCTGGAAACGTCATATTTGATGACAATACGGTTTAACGGAGAAGTATATTCAAAGAAAACACAATGCCCCTTTGAAATCTGCTCTCTTACAAACTCCTTAAGTACCTCATCATCATCGAACATTTTCATGGCTCTGATTGCCTGGTCCGCCTCAAACGCATTCTTGGTTTTTGCGACGATTTCACCATTAGGAAGTTCTATGAATGAAATCAATGACCCGTCAAGCTTGTTTGAAACGTTGATGACCTCATAGTCTTTTATCTCGTGAGCCTGGGTTATCTCGGTCTCGTTTACGTTGAAGAACTTGTGCAGCCCCAGGAACCTCTTGTAAACTGTTCCATCGGCGTTGAATACGAATGTAAGTCCCCGCATCTCAAAGGCGTTTTCACTCCTGAAATCGTCGTAAGTCGCCAAACGGTAGTTAAATACTGACACATCATACCCATTCACCTTGTGTTTTGTCTCGTAAAACACAGGATTCCTCTGGCAGATAGCGACCGCCTCGTCATATGAAGGTATAAAAAACATAGCTATTATTATAATACAAAAAACGTGCCAAACTTCAAAAGTCTGGCACGAATACTCTATCTTATGGTTTTTTTTAACCGACCAAGAATATAATTAGACCGAAAACACCGAAGAAGATAACATAGGTAAGAACAACCTTCCAGAACTTCTTCCATGACCAGTTATCCCTTATGTATTGTAGGTCTTCCTTAATTCCTTTCCAAAACCATCCCTTGCCATACTTTGTCTTGTACTCATCTTTCCAATGGAACGCAAGTTGTCCAAGCGTATACCAGAAAGTCTCAAGAATGGCAATGATACCAAGGTTCATGACCGCATACTTACCGATTTCTGCAATAAGTGAACCCTCAATGACAGAACCCCAAATGAGGCCGACAGCCGCAACGACAATGGTGCAGATGACAGCAACCCAGATAGCGCCTTTAATCATAAAATCGCGAAATTCATTTCTATTAGCCATAATGTATCTCTTTTATTATAAATAGTGTTATTTTACTTAAAACATTAATCTATTAAAATATAACGATAAATGACAAAAAATCAAGCAACATTAACCGATAATGTAAGTGTTTTTGTGGTTCTATCGGTTTTCGTACACATAATATTGATAGTATATGCACTATTAGAAGGTGCCTTGTTCTTTAAAAATAACTGACACCAAGACCCACTAATTGATATTGGTCTGTATATATCAATATCAACGCCATCATTCATGTGTCCACCTTGTTGGTCAGTTATGCTTTCAAGGGTACATGCGGTTGAAGTATTTGGTATGATTGCTATAGTAACATTTTCTTCCCCACTCAAATAAATGTAGTTATTATAGTCATTGTTAATGACTATATATCCATTACTTGTAGTATTCGCCGTGGCTGAATCAACATATTCAGTTCCTGTCGTTCCTCCGGATAGCATTTTCATGTTAACTTCTTGCATCTCAACATACTGATAATTCTGAACTATCCTAAATCGTTTTGTTGCCTGTGGCGAACAACCCTTATATGTTATGGTGATTATCGCGGTTCTGGCTTCTCCGGTTTGGCTGTGCCCAGAATTTGGCCTTATATAAAACTCAAACGGACTATTTTGGGTAGGAACATAGTTATTGTTCTGAACAATCCAGTTTGTGCCTCCGTTAACGTAATTTATGTCTGTTACTTCAAGTACATTTGGGTTAAGAACGTTTTGTCCCTTTGTTTCGTCATATGTTATCATACCGTCATTCATTGTCTCACCGGTTAACGTGACCGATGGGTTTGAAGCACGAGTATAGTCATATATTGCCTTAAAACGTGGATGAATTGTGTGACCGTTCCCGTCGCAAGTAGCACCAGTGATGTTGGAATAATCGTATGCATCGCCATCAAAAATTGGTTCCATTCCGCTGTCAAGAGTATAAAACTCACTAATCCTATAATTTGTTTGCGATAAAACCCGGTCTTTCTCTTGTTTGAACGTTACGCGACAATAACTATCCAAATCAATAAGTTGATAACCGCTGTTTTCCGACGCGAGTTCAAAGCCCTTCGTTATTTCACTATAAGAAGTATTTGGCCCGGTTTTAATGATAAGATGGAACCTTTCGCCATCATTACATCTGGTGTCATATATCTTGTCTATATAACCATCCGAAGTTTCGTTTCTTCTGGTCGGCAACCTGGTCTCACCATCTTCATAGTAAAATGTCAAACTATTCCAACTAATGTCATCATCCGGATGGTCCCCAATATAGGCCGAGTCATTTGCATATACCCACACATCAACACTTCCTCCAGTAACCGGGACAATGGTATCAAGCTCTAGATTTCGTGTCTTTAAGCTTCCAGTTTCTGTTTTTGATGCGGAAACCCTCTCAGCGCGGTAATCACCTTGTATGCACTTGACTGGTATTGTCTTCAGTATTTTTCCAGTAGTACCATTTTTAATATGTACATAAGCAGTATACGTATCATCATAAAGGCTCGTCCCTTCATAATTATCAAATGTTTTTACCATGATGAAATTGCCCGGATATAGTTCTCCATCCGAATCCTTATCACTCCATCCGTATCCTTTCGGGTCCAACACAACCTCGAGCCATTCCTGTGAAGGGTTGGCTGG
>OCTW011576600.1_pt1 | contig 29770 bp, 25 predicted proteins | sample 1539671 | NCBI WGS metagenome assembly OCTW01 (sample SAMN02144230, study PRJEB22623) | gut metagenome | biome: sheep rumen | host: Ovis aries | place: New Zealand | reverse complement strand
CTCGTCGCGGCCCAGGATCCAGGGCTCGGTCTCGTCGATGTATTTGTTGAGGCGCTTGAAGACGGAGAAGATCTCGGTCAGGGCGTCCGCGGCACGGAGCTCTTCCATCTTCTTCTCAACAGCGTCATAGGCGGCGGTGACGACCTTCTTGAGATCCTCATCCGCTGCTTTTGCTTTCTCAATCTCCTCGGGAGTCAGAACAGACGCGCAGCTCTCGGGGATGACGCCGCAGTCCTTCACGGTACCGCCGAGGTACTTGTTGGACATGGCGATGGTGCGGTTGACCAGGTTGCCCAGGGTGTTGGCCAGGTCGGAGTTGATGCGCTCCGCGACCAGTTCCCAGGTGATCACGCCGTCGTTCTCATAGGGCATCTCATGCACGACGAAGTAGCGGACCGCGTCGACGCCGAAAATATCCACGAGGTCGTCCGCGTAGATGACGTTGCCCTTGGTCTTGGACATCTTCTCGCCGCCCTGCAGGAGCCAGGGATGGCCGAAGACCTGCTTGGGAAGCGGCACGCCCAGGGCCATCAGGAAGATGGGCCAGTAGATGGTGTGGAAGCGGACGATGTCCTTGCCGATCAGGTGGAGGTCGGCGGGCCAGTATTTGTCAAAGAGCGGATCGTTATTGCCGTCCGCGTCGTAGCCCAGGCCGGTGATGTAGTTGGTCAGGGCGTCCAGCCAGACATAGACGACGTGGCCGGGCGCGAAGTCCACAGGAATGCCCCAGGAGAAGGAAGACCGGGACACGCACAGATCCTGCAGGCCGGGCAGCAGGAAGTTGTTCATCATCTCGTTCTTTCTGGAGACTGGCTGGATGAACTCGGGGTGGGTGTTGATATGCTCGATCAGGCGGTCTGCGTATTTCTTCATGCGGAAGAAGTAAGCGTCCTCCTGGGCCTCATGGACAGGGCTGCCGCAGACGGGGCACTTGCCCTCTTCCTCGATCTGGGAAGGGGTGTAGAAGGCCTCGCACTCCTGGCAATACATGCCGCTGTAGTGGCCGAGGTAGATGTCGCCCTGGTCATAGAGCTTTTTGAAGATCTTCTGGACCTGGCGCTCGTGGTCGGCGTCGGTCGTGCGGATAAAGCGGTCATAGGAGGTGCCGACCAGGTCCCAGAGGCGCTTGATCTCGCCCGCGGTCTCGTCGACGAATTCCTTGGGGCTCTTGCCCGCGCGGGCCGCCCTGGACTCGATCTTCTGGCCGTGCTCGTCGGAACCGGTCATAAAGCGCACGTCATAGCCGTCCGCCCTCTTGTAGCGCGCGATGCAGTCCGCCAGGATGACCTCATAGGTATTGCCAATGTGGGGCTTGCCGGACGTGTAGGCGATCGCCGTTGTTATGTAGTATTTGCCTTTATTTTGCATAGCTTTTATCCTCCCTGCAGATCAGATCAGGGACAGGCATCCGTCAGGACCTGCAGCCATGATCCAATCATAATTAATATATGAAGCTTCCGCGCGCCGCGCCGGGTTTTACCAGCACAGCACCTCGTGACCCTTGTCTGTGACCAGGACCTGGATCTCCCACTGCGCGGATGGTGAACCTTCCGCGCGCCATGCTTAAAATTACCAGCACAGCACCTCGTGGCCCTTGTCAGTAACGAGCACCTGAATCTCCCACTGCGCGGAAGGTTTGCCGTCCTGCGTGTAGATGGTCCAGCCGTTGTCTGCATCCTGGAAGATGCGGTCGGTTCCCATGTTGACCATGGGCTCGATGGTGAAGACCATGCCGGGCACCATGAGCATCTCGGTGCCGGGCTCGGAGACGTAGCTGACGAAGGGATCCTCGTGGAATTCGAGGCCGATGCCGTGGCCGCCGATCTCGCGGACGACGGTGTAGCCGTTTTTGACAGCGTGCTCATGGACCTTGCTGCCCATGTCGCCGAGATAGGTCCAGGGAATAACGGCTTCGAGGCCGATCTCGACGCACTCCTTCGTGACCTCGACCAGGCGGCGCTTCTCTTCGGAGACATCCCCGATGCAGAACATTCGGGAGGAATCGGAGAAATAGCCGTCCAGGATGGTGGAGCAGTCGACGTTGATGATGTCGCCGTCCTTGAGGACATGCTTCATATCCGGAATGCCGTGGCAGACCTCCTCGTTGATCGAGGTGCAGACACTCTTGGGGAAGCCCTCATAGTGAAGGGGAGCGGGAATGCCGCCCATGCGGACCGTGGTCTCGTAGACGATGCGGTCGATGTCCTCCGTGGGCATGCCCGCGCCGATCTCCTTGGCGACCGCGTCCAGGCAGGCCATGTTGATGACCGCGCTGCGCTTGATGCCGTCCACATGCTCCTGGGTCTTCAGGATGCTGTGATCGGGCACGATCGCGCCCTGCAGCTGGAATTTCTTCAGCTTCTCATCGAAATGCATGTGGCAGGATTTGTATTTTCTGCCGCTGCCGCACCAGCACGGGTCATTTCTCTCTATTTTGTGCTTTCCCAAATGAATCATTCTGTGATGTTCCTCTCTATGTATGATATACTCGAAAGCCTTTTTTCACGGCTAACCTATAGAATACCATTTTCAGAGGATTGCGTCTACCTCCAGCTTCCTATTATGCTCTGGTATGATCACGCCCTGATATGATCACGCCTTGTTATTCTCGAAGGAGTCGATGGCCCGGCGGAGTCCGTCGATGACGACCGGATCCTTCTCCGCCCGGAGCAGGTCAGCTGGCTTTCCGGCGCGGGTGACATAGGACTCATACATGGCGTCCTGCCAGCCGTGGGGAATGGGGAAGATCAGGCGGTTGTTCATGAGGGACAGGAAGGTTTTGACCGCAGGGTTCACGATCTCTGCCTTTCGGTAATCAATGGGCAGCTTGTCGAAGATCATCCTGCCCGCGCGGTCCATCATCTCCATCTCCTGCTCTGTGAGAGGCTTGAAATTCTCCATGTAGGAGACGTTGTCTTCGACCTGTTCCAGTGTGGACATGCCGGACAGAACGACCATGACACCCGGCATGGAGGCTGCATAGCGGATGGCCCAGGAGGCTGTCGACATGGATCTGTCCTGCGCACGGAGCATGTCCGCCACCGCCTGCGGCAGGGGCGGCACCTGGGCCAGTTCCCCGCCCTTGACGGGCTCCATGACAATGACATTGCGGCCGTGGGCGACGATCGTGTCGTAGGCGCCCCGGATCGTCAGGTCCGGATCCGCCATGTCCGCGTAATTCACGATGATCTGGACGGACTCGATGTCCTCCTGCTCGTCCAGGATCCGCTCCAGGACATCCGCCGTATCGTGGAAGGAGCAGCAGATGTGCCGGATCTTGCCCTCTTCTTTGAGCTTGCGAAACTCATCGAAGGCCCCGATCCTGACCATTCGTTCATAATCCTTCTCTGTCAGCATGTGCATCAGATAATTGTCAAAATATGCCACGCCGGTGCGTTCCAGCTGTTCCTCACAGAATCGGCGTACGTCCTCTCTTTTGAAAACACTCCAGGTCGGCATCTTGGTCGCCAGAAAATACTCCTCCCTCGCATGCCGGGAGGTCAGCCCCCGGCGGACAGCCTCCTCGCTCTTTCCCGCGTGATAGACATAGGACGTATCAAAATATGTGAATCCGTGAGCCAGATACTCATCCACCATCCGGCAGAAGAGGTCGATGTCCACCTCGCCAGATGCCAGCACAGGCAGTCTCATACAGCCAAAGCCAAGTTTTTTCATTGCTCATGTCCTCCTTGCCAAACATTAAGTACCACCCGGATCCGTCCCGAGTGGTCCCAGGCGGCTTCACCAAAGCTCATACAGATTCACCGGCCAGGTATTTATCCACGCGCTCCATGACTTCCTGCAGGATCTGCAGGTCACGCATGGGATCCCCCGACTCCAGGGAGTGGTTGGTATCCGGAATACTGATCAGGGGCAGACCGCATGCCCTGCATCCCTCCTCGATCTCCGCATCCGAAGCCCAGGGGTCGGCCGTCCCGTGAAAGACGATTCCCTCCTGCGGATGAAAGTCAAAGGTCGCTCCGACCGGCGTAAAGTAGACATTGGCCGTCTTCAGGCCGTGCTGCGCCGCAAAGGCTGCCGCCACACAGGTGCCCACACTTTTGGACAGGAACAGAATCTGCCCGTATCTCTCCCACTCCACGTCCCGCAGAATCTCTCCCGCCTGCTCCATGGCCATGAGGAAGCTCTGCCGCATCTTGTCCGGGTCACCCTTTACTTTGGCAGGAAATCCCTGATAAGGCACCTCCAGCACTTCGTACCCTTGCGCGGAGGCGATCTTCTTTGCGTGATACAGAAGCGGTTTGTCGCAATGATATCCGATCCCCGGAAAAACCACCGCCAGTTTTTGTTCTTTTTTATTCTGCATTCTCTTATCCTCGATCTGCGCGGGAAAATCCCTCATTTTGCAGTACCTGTCGTGTTTGTCTGAGCAGCCTGACCGGTTTGCCAGGCCCCTGCCGTTTTTGCTGTCACAGCTGTTTCTTTTCTATTATAGTCGCTTGTCTGCAAACGCGAAAGAAAAAGGAACCACAGAATCGTTCCTGTGGTCCCTGCCAATCGTCTTCATTTGCTTTGCGTGCCATGGGGACGGTTCTGTGGCTCCTCGATCTTAAACGAAGGGAGCCGGAGAACCGTCCCTGTGTGCCATGTTGCTTTGCGTGTGCCATGGGGACGGTTCTGTGGCTCCTCGATCTTTAACGAAGGGGGCCGGAGAACCGTCCCCGTGGTTCCCTCGGAAGCGAAGGGAGCCGGAGAACCGTCCCTGTGGTCCCGGTCAGTCCTCCCAGGTGGGAAGTTCCCCTTCCGGGATGGGGTTGTCCATTTCGACAGCGCTGTCGATGAGGCGGATCAGTTCCCATACGGAACGGAAATGGACGGTCTTATTCTTTTCGATCCATGTGAGGCGGCCCTGCATACTGCTGTTCTGGCGCTGCTGTACGCGGATGATGAACGAGCCCAAATCACCGTGTTTGCTGAGGAGTTCCTGATCCTTCATGACTTTCTCCCTTTTTCCAAATGGTATGATGTTCTGTCGATAATTGCCTGTATTCTGTGCCTGTTGGTCTGTGCCTGCGGTCTTGTTTACATCGGCGGCTCCCCCGTCGCTTCCCACTGCCAGTCGAGCTTTCTTTTCATCCTCTTCAAAGGATCGGATGCGGGTCCCCGGATGGGGAAATTGAATGCTGTCAAAAAACTTTTCCATTTCAGAAACGAGCTGGTTGGCATTCTCAAAGTAAATGGCGTCTCTGCTGTATGCATGGTAAAAGCGTCCGCGCAGAAATCGGCCGGAGCCTTCATCCATACACAGGACGATCCCGTTAGGGGTACCGATGTAAATCTGTGAATTCTGCGTTTTCGTGTCCATCTGCTCTTGCATCGCTTTTCCCATACACCTCCTTTCCAGTATTGCTGCGTCAGATCCCCCCGACGCGCTTGCCTCATGTTGGGTTTCGCAAAGCATCAGATTCCCCCGACGCGTTTGCCTCATGCTGTATTTCGCAAAGCGTCAGATCCCCCCGACGCGTTTGACCATGTTTTCGTAGTGGACGCAGCTGACGAGGGCGGTAGCTTTGCTGATGCGTCCCTCCTTGTAGAGGCGCAGCAGACTCCCGTCCATGGTGCACATGCCGTCGGCGGCGCCGGCCTGCATGGCACTGTCAAGCTGGTGGAGTTTGTCCTCGCGGATCATGTTCTGGATCGCAGTCGTCGATTTGAGGATCTCGAAGACCGGGATCTGGCCGCCATCGACGGCGGGGACGAGCTGCTGGCAGACGACGCCCTTGAGGATCTGGGCAAGCTGGATCTTGACCTGCTGCTGTTGGTTGGCAGGGAAGACGTCCAGGATGCGGTTGATGGTGTTGGCCGCGCTGCTGGTGTGCAGCGTGGAAAAAAGCAGGACGCCCGTCTCGGCGGCTGTGATGGCGCTGGAGATGGTATCGTAGTCGCGCATCTCTCCAAGCAGGATGACGTCCGGGCTCTCGCGGAGGGCGGAGCGGAGCGATTCGAGGTAACCGGGCGTGTCGATGGAGATCTCACGCTGGGTGACGATCGCCTTGTCGTGGCGGTGGATGTACTCGATCGGGTCCTCCATGGTAATGATGTGGCAGTCCCGGTTTTTGTTGATGCGGTCGATCATGCAGGCCAGGGTCGTGGACTTGCCTGTGCCGGCCGCGCCCGTGATCAGGACCAGGCCTTTTTTATTCTCCGTGAGGGACAGGACCGATTCCGGAATGCCCAGCTTGACGGGGTCCGGCAGGCCGAAGTGGATGACGCGGATGACCGCTGCCAGCGACCCTCTCTGGCGGAATACGTTCACGCGGAAGCGCCCGAGTTTGGAAAGTGAGAAGGAAAAATCGTCGTCAATGCCCTTCTCAAGATTGGTGCGGTCGCGTTTGCTGACCTCATAGATCTCGTCCACCAGGCCGGCGATCGAGTCCGGCAGCATCCGGTCCGGGAGATTCCCGGTGCCGGACAGGCGGACCTGGTGTCCGTCACACTTGAAGGTGACCGGCAGACCGGCGACAATAAAGATGTCCGCCGCATCCATTTCTATGGCTCTCTGTAAAATTTCTTCGATCTGCATATTCCACAATCTCCCTGTTTCCACTCAGGATTTCAGGATCTGTTCTCAGCCGCATCCATCTATGTCAGGTTTTCAGGATTGGTCTCTCCCTGCATCCATTTCAGGTTTTCAGGAATGATCCCTCCTTGCATCCATTTCAGGTTTTCAGGAATGATCCCTCCCTGCATCCATTTCAGGTTTTTAGGAATGATCCCTCCCTGCAGGCTGCGGTCATTCACCCAGCCAGATATTTCCGATGCTGTTGTCCTCTTCCCATTGACGGACGACCGTCCATGCACGCACGGCATATCCTTTGTCACCGGTACTGTCCGGGGCAAGGGTGACCGTGAGGACCGTCCCGTCCTGTTCAAAGGTTCTGGTGATGCCTCCGCCCGGGGCCGGCGATGCGTCGAAGATCGCATTCAGCGGCAGTCCCGAGGAAACGGTGTCCGCTGCCTCCTGTAAAAAAGCCTGTCCCTCCCTTTCCAGGCTGTAGCGGGTCTGTACAGTCTCCGCATACTTCTGCGCCAGGCGCAGATCGGCGCCCGAGGTCGTACAGGTCAGTATGGAAAGCGTTGTCAGACATATGCTGATGATGGTCAAAAGCAGGGCCAGCGGCCCGAGCTTGATCGGTACCTGGTGCATATGTACTCCTAATCCCGTCTGTTGATTGCCTGCTGATTTGTCTGCCGGCAGCAGATTCGGCGTTATGGCTTATCAGCTGACCCGGCCAGCCCGCAGCGGGCACGCCGCAGGCCGCCATAATTCAAATTTATCTGTCCGCAGGGGCGTAAACTGCTGTATCGAGGCGGTAGATATCGGTTGTCCGGTCTGCGCCGCACACCCGGATCGTCACGTTGACGAGGTCCTCACCGGCTTCCAGGACCATTGCATCCGGATTCGCAGCTTCCGGATCTTCTGTTTCTGTCTCCGCAGCTGCCGGAGCCGGAGCTCCCCACTGTGTCTCCACGATCAGGGTGCCGGGCTGAATGCCCGGGCCCGGATCATTTTTTCCGGTCTTTGTTCCGTCCTTTTTCGAATTGTCGGAGCCTGCGCTCTGCAGCCGGTCAGCCGCCTGCTGCGTGATTTCCACCGGCTGAAGGTTTTCGTCGTACAGGGTTATGATGACAGTTTCTTCCGTGTCGTCCGCCGTCTGGAGAATGGCGTTGTTTTTTTCATTCAGGAGGTCCAGCAGGTCCTGCGGGCTGCCGGATGCGGAGACTGCCTCCGCCGTGTTCTGTGCCAGGGTGACAGCGGCTGTCAGCCTTTTGGCCTCCACGCTCTGCAGGCGTGCCCTGCCGAAGACTCTCGTCAGCACCAGTATGATGGAGATAAAGACCACGATCATCAGGAGCGTCTCCAGATAGAAGGCGGTGATATGCTGTTTTCTTTTCATATTCTCGATCTCTCTCGATCCGCCGTTTCTGAATACATTCCCCGAAGAACAATGACATCTTCTCAGGACACGGTTGACTGCGCTGTCTTCCGATCTTTCTACAGGATACAGTTATTTTCCGAAGTGTTCTGATCTTTCTACAGGATACAGTTATTTCCCGCAGTGTTCTGATTTTTCTACAGGATACTGTTATTCTGCGGTGTTCTGGCTTTTTCGCAGGGTACGGTCATTCCGCCCGCAGATGCAGGAGGACACTGCCCTCATCCGTCCGCACGCGGAGGATGTCTCCTTCTCTGATCGCTTCAAAGGTCTGCGTCGCGCCGATCACGTTGCTGGCCGAAGGAGTCAGGGCGGCATCGGTCCTGGCGTACTCCTCCATGAGATTTCCGCCGGAGGTGTAGATCCGGACCGCGTAGCCGGTATTACCGTCCGCGAGGGCCAGCACCTGTGTCGCGGTGCCGTCCGCCAGCTTCGCCTCGGTGACCTCGACCGCACCTGTCGTATCATAGGCGCGAACCGTCGCCGATATATAGGAGAGCGTCGCCCGGGTCTCATTGTTGCCGTTCTGGACGCTGACCGTGTTGCGGTAGGTCTGCGCCCCGAAGATGACCAGCATCAGGAAGCCCGCCAGGAAAAGGGCGGCGATCCCGATGACATAGAGGCCGAGCGGCGAGGATCTGCTCGTATTCATGCGTGTTTCAGCCTTTCAATTATCAGCTTACGGAACCAAAGGGACGGTTCTCCGGCTCCTTCGGCGTTCGTTTATCCTCATTATGCCCTTTATTCACTAGCCATTTACTTACCCGTGACCGTGATCTGGGGCGCTATGTTGGACGCGAAAATGTCGTATCGGATGTAGTAATCACGCGTGTTGACCTGGAGTCCGTAGTTCTCCTCCAGGTATTCCAGGGTCGGCGGATAGATGCCCTCGACCGCATAGCACTGGAGCGCACTGCGGCGGATCGCGTTCCGGATGGCCGCAGCGCTTTCCTCCGGCAGGTCACGCGACGCAAATGTCGAAGCAAAATATACCGCGAAGGCAATGATCACAGCCGCGATCAGCACCAGAGCTGCCGCAGGAAATCCTTTATTCGATTTGTCGGAATACATCTGCGGTCACCTCCCTGCTGAAGATTCTATGGAGACGAATTATTATCCCTGCCCCTCTTGCCCCGGCAGAATCCACTTGAATGTATGCGCCTTAGAGCCTTCCCCATGGTTCCGAAGGTTTGAGGGGCCGGAGAACCGTCCCCGTGGTCCCTCCGGGTGGTTCATCCGATGGAATTCATCATGCCGATGAGGGGCAGCATGACGGAGAGGAGGGAAAGTCCGACGGTCAGCATGAGGACGCCGGAGAGGAGTGGATCGACAATACCGACGAGGGTGTCGACCTTCGCGGTGCAGTTCTCCTCGAGGAGTTCGGTGAGGCGTCCGAGCACGGATTCCATGCTGCCGCTGCGCTCTCCGGCCAGGAGCATGCGGCCGTAGACGGGCTCAAAGAGTTCCTCGTCGTAGGCGGCCTGGGCGATGCTGTGGCCCTCCTCCATGCGGGTCACGCACTTGCGGAGCTTGTCTTCCACGGGACCGCAGTCGGTCATGGGGATGCTGTCGATGACAGCAATGTCCTGCATCTCACCGCTGGCCAGGAAAGTGCCGAGGGCGGAGGTGAAGCGGAACATGCCCATGTTGTCGAGGATCTCGGCGCAGAGGGGAATCCTGCGGAGAACCTTCTCCACAGCGCCCTTCCTGCCGCTGTTCCACATCCAGAGGCCGCCAAAGAGGCAGACCGCGATGATGATCATGAGGATCAGGGCGAACCAGCAGAAGCCGTAGGCCCAGTGGATATAGCTGTAGGTGGATGCCGACAGGCTTCCTGTCAGGCTGTTATAGACATCGGTAAAGGCCGGCAGGACCATGGCCAGCATGACAGCCAGCACCGCGATGATCAGGACGATCATGGCCGCAGGATAGGTCACCGCACTCTTAATCTTCTCGGAGATGGTCTTCTGCTCCTTGTAATAGCGGGAGAGCCGGAAGAGGATGTCCTCCAGCCGCCCGGAGCTCTCACCCGCGGCGACCATCTGCAGGGCATATTCCGGAAAAATACCGGATTCGCGCATGGCATCCGCCAGCCCGGCACCCTCCTCGATCTTCGCCTTCATGGTGGAGATCCCGGCTCCGAGCACGCCCTTTTCCTTATCGGCCGTGCCCTGCTCCAGGAGGGAGATCGCCTCATCGGTCTGTATACCGGCGCGCACCATCATTCCCATGCTCTCGCAGAAGGCGCTCACGCCGAGATTGTCCAGTTTTCTGCCCTGTGCCATAAGGTCGCTCCTCCCCGAGAGCCTGAATCCTGTGTAACGTAACTCTTATACAAGATGCCGAAGCACGCAAGTGCGCAGGCAATCGTCAACAAATGCAAAGCATTTGTCCGGGAAATTCGTATTTCAAAGCCTTACACATAAGGGCTTTGAAATTGACGATTTCTCTTTTCATCAGATAAAGCTCAATAGCAATAGACGTCCTTGTAGTTGCTGCCGTCGCCGACAAAGTTCCCGTCGGCGCCGTTGGCGGAAAAGGTGAGATCCATACGGTTCCACTTGTTGGCGGAAACCTCAAACTTGACCGTGACCCAGCCCTTCTCCTCCGTATAAAACATGTTCCAGGCGTGGTAAAGTTCGTTGGGCGAGACATAGCCGAAGATCACCTTGCAGGGGATTCCCTGACTCCGCAGCATGGCCGCCGCCAGAGAGGCATAGTCAAAGCAGATTCCCTTGCCGGTCGCAAGTGTCTCGTCCGGATTGGGCAGGTAGCCCGACTGCACGGTCCTGGCCTTCTCCTTATCATATTTGACATTCTTGCAGACGTAGTCATAGACCGCGCTGATCACGCCGTTGACATCCGCCGCGCCGCCTGCCAGCTCCTGCGCCTTTTTCACGCAGGCCGAATTTTCCGTGTAGTTGACATAATCGCTGGCGCAGAGAAATGGCGCATAGGAATCATCGATGGAGATCGTCTCATCGGTCGTATAGACCACCGCGTATTTGCTGCCAGCCACATTCTCCAGCACGCGGAAAGAATACATCCCGTCCTCCATCTGGAGCGGAAAAATGGATGGTGTCCCGTCGGATCTCAGATCATAAGTGTAGGTCTCACCGTCCTTGAGGACCTGGAATTTCAGTCGCCCCGAGGACTGCCCGCTCACGCCGACATAGCCCTCCGCAGCCGCCGACAGGTCGATCAGCACACCGTTCTCGCCCCTCGCCGCATCCCTGTGAAAGGTAGACACATGCATGGCCGGCGCCTTGTAGCCGGAAATCGGCTGCGAGAGTGCCGATGCCGGAAGCACGGGATTCAGGTTCAAGTTCCCTGCCCTGGAAAAGATCAGGGCTGCAAGGAGCAGTAGACCTATACACAGCTTCAGCGCGAAGTGTGAGGTCCATTCAGCACCTCCTGAATGTCCGATCCTCACATTTTCTGCAGAACGGCGGGTATTTCCGGCTCTACAATATTCACTTGGAAAAATAGAATACTTTGACCCAGAATCCACGCTTTTTACCTGTATGCTTCGTGGTTATTTCTGCTGCTCCGCCGCAGTTACTGTCGCTTCACCGTCATCTCGGGGCTCTGCCGGATCCGGTTTGTCCGCTTCTACCGGTTCCCCTGGATTCTCCGAATCTGCCGCAGCCTTCTCTTCCTCCTCGCGAGCCATGGCTTCCGCCAGAAGCTTCTCCCGGCGCTCCTCCAGTTCCCGGTCATAGGCGATCGCGTCGCTGAACCGCCCCGACAGAATGTTCAGAAGGGCTCCGCAGGCTGCGAAGCAGATCATGCAGATCCGTCCGAAGCTGCTGCCGAACAGGATCAGCACCTGCCCCAGGACCGGCACATGGCGCGCGACGATGCCGATCAGGTTGGAGTAGGGAACTTCACTCAGGTCCTCGCTGTCATTGGCGTCACCCTTTGTAACAAGAGAACCCTCCGTAATTTTATTCATTACAATGCGATGCATCACAACGCTGTCTCCGCTCTGAAAGGCGATGATATCACCCTTCTTAAGCTCTGACGGTTCCGTCGGCTTTACATATATGACACTGCCGATCGGAATGGCCGGTTCCATGGATCCGCTGACGACGTTATAGATCTCATATCCCATGTACTGGGGAATCGTGAGCGGTGCCGCCGCCAGGATCACAGACAAAAGCATCAGAGTTCCGATCACACTGCAGAGAGCGGGCACGTAAATGAGCAGTCCGCGTTTTTTCTGCGTGGAACTGCCATCTGTGCCCGCTCCTTTATGTTTCTTTCGTGAACGCTTCTTAGCCATGTATCCCTCTTCACGGCGAATCTCAGCCGTCAGATTTCCTCGAGGAAAGCTGTTAAAGTATTAACCAAATATTAAATGTTACAAATAAATGTTTTGTTTTTAGAAGAAATCCTCCGCAACCCGCAGGCTGCGGAGGATCTGCAAATGCGTTATTCAGTTACACGAGATGTCGGATCAGACTTCCTCATCCTCGTCTTCATCTTCATCATCTTCGTCATCATTATCCATCGCGAAGCGTCTGAAGAAGAACCAGCCGGCACCGCCGAGGGCGATGATGATGGCCAGCGCAAGGAGAATCTTGGCCGGTGTGGACATGCCCTGTGCACGGACAACACCCTCTGTCTCGCTGTTGACGTTAGGAGTCTCGGTATTGTTACCGGTCGTGTTGGTCGCGTTCGTAGTATTCGTGTTGTTGCCGGTATTATTGTTGTTGTACTCAGCCAAAGGCGTCTGCTGCTCGTCGAGGTCAACGATCTCCTGAGGACCGTTGTTCGCGGGCGTGGTGCCTGCATTCGCAAGACCTGTTCCTGCATTCGTGCCACCGGGTGTGTTGGTCGCTGTGCCCGTTCCGGTTCCAGCACCTGTACCGCCTGCTGCGTTTCCACCGGCTGTTCCGGTTCCTGCACCCGTACCGCCTGCTGTGGTTCCACCCGCTGTGGTTCCACCGGCTGTTCCTGTTCCAGTTCCGGTGCCTACACCCGTACCGCCTGCTGTGGTTCCACCGGCTGTTCCGGTTCCAGTTCCGGTGCCTGTACCTGTACCTGTTCCGGTCTGCGTACCTGTTCCGGTTGTTGTACCACCGGTCGTCGTCGTACCGCCGGTTGTTCTGGTCGTGGTCGTCGTACCGCCGCCGGTCGTCGTGGTTGTGGTTCTGGTAGTTGTCGTCGTGCCACCGCCGGTCGTCGTGGTCGTTGTACCGCCGCCGGATGTTGTATTACTGGTGGTATTAGACGTCGTGTTTGTCGTGGTATTGGATGTCGGCGTCGGCTCCTCATTCCTGGTGTAGTAGAAGGTCCAGTTGTTGTCACCCGCGTTCTCTTTGAGTGTACCGGTCAGATTGCGGTACAGGGGCGTATAACCATCCACATACAGGTATGAGACAACAGGCTTCTCGCCCACATTCCCGTAGAAGGTCTCTGCAGGACGAAGAACAGTGTTGGTACCCTGCTCCAGATAGTTGATCGTGTAGGCGACCTCACTGCCTGTAATACCATAGGATACAACCAAATCCATATCCCGATTCACTTCGAAAGATGTAGAATATACCGTTCTGGTATTATTATCTCTTCCGCTTTCACGAATTCCGGTGACGTGATATTTATTGTCATACTTATCTTTGACATCGACATCCTTGTTCCAACGAAATTCGGAATATTCTTCAAATCTGGTCCCCGGTGTAATGCCGGTAACAATGTAGGGATCTTCCTTTCCTCCTATCGTTCCCTTATCTCCCGGGAAGATACGGACTGTATATGTGTAGGAATCTGTAGCAGCCGCTGCAGTATCCGCCGCAAAAGCCGGCAGCGCCAGCGCCGCGATCATGCACAGTGCAATAAATACGGCCGCTGCTTTTACGAACAGTGTCCTCTTCTCTGAGGAACGAAGGCTTCCATGTCTGCTCATGCCTTGCCTCCTCTCTGTCTGCGGCGTTCGCGCAGGCTGTAGATTGCAAGGGCCAGCAGGAACAGTCCACTGACACCGGCAGCAATGAAATAAGGAACCATATTAGTTTCATCACCGGTGCGCACAACTTCATTCACCACATTATTGGTGCTGGATCTGGTGGTGCTGGAACCGTTGCTGCTTCTGTTGCTCGAATTGTTACTCGTATTATTACTTGTGTTATTGCTCGTATTGTTATTCGTGGCCTCGTTGAGCTCAACTGCGAAGTTCATCTGCAGCTGTGCCAGGGTATCCTGATAGTCGTTACCCTGTGTCTCACCTTCGAGCGCCACACGAAGATTGATTGTTCCGCCTTCGCCGTTCTTAAATGTGTCCAGGTAGAGCCAGTCCTCACCCAGAGCGCTGGTTGCCTCATGAAGACCCTGACCGGCCGCACTGACACTCTCGCCACCGACTGTATCGGAATCGAAAAGGACTCTTTCCTCGCCGGTCTTGGAGTTGGTGAATGTCAGAGTATATGTGTAGGCACCACCCGACAGGGCTGTCTCATTGGCTCGTGTATCCTCCAGAGACTTAATGACTTTATTGGTCATATACCAGTCAACTGTCGCGGAGTTGTCATTTTTCAGGTTCAGCACGATGTCCGTGTAGTCACCGGGCTGCAGTCCCGAAACAGAGTCGGAAATGGAATTGTTCTTAAAGTCACTGGTCATCTTCTTATCAGTTGTAAAAGAGACATTCCACTGCTTGTCGGTGGGGACCAGCTCTGCAAACGCGGAAATACTAAAGGTCAGTGCTGTCACAAGTGCAAGGACAGCAGGAAAAAGGATCATCTTCATTTTCATCACTCTTTTCCTCCTTTCCTTTACTCAAGCACCATTGTTCCGTTTTCACGGAAGGAAACATCGCGGCCCCAGGCAGACTTGATTGCATCGACTGCGTTTCGCTCCTGAACCGCGTCAACAGTCGCCTCGATGCAGAACTGCCAGCCGTCGTAGTCATAGCTGGTTATGATCTTTTTATACCCGTCTTCTTCCACAGTCCTCTGTGAGACCTTGCTGGCAACATAGTCATCAACCTTCAGAGTATTCGTCAGAATAGATGTGTCTTTGCCAGATTCTAGAAGCTTATTGTAATAATAAACCGTTCTCTCTTCTGTCTGGGAACTAGCCTCCTCATCAAGGATCCAGTCGCCCTTACCATCACCTGTATCTACATTAGTATACCCCAGCTGAATCAGTTCAGGAGAAAGCTCAGGGGTAATAACAGGAACGTCATCACTTTTCGCCAGCTGTCTGGCATGATTTGGATCTCTCGTCCAGTACTTGTAAATGGTCACACGCACCCACTCATTGATGGTTCCGGTATTTCTGACGCTGATTTCTTCTGAATAGGTCTTGCCAGGGACAAATGCTTCCGTGACATTCCCCTGACTGTCCTTCTGAAGCAGATTGTCAAGCAGTAAACCAACACCGCCTGGCGTCTCATTCCACTCGTCCTGCGAGTTCTTGACATAATTGCGATAGGCGACGGGCTGTGCCGTATTGTCCTTCGAGTATGGACTCTTTTCCATCAACGTCACGCCGATATCAAACATTTCCACCTGGCCTGTATAGGTCTCAGAAATCGCAAGGAATGCAGCTCTGGCACCTCCAATCGTTGAGAAAAGCAGAAGTCCCGCAGCCGCCACAAACAAGAGTACCGTGGCAACTGGTGAGGTGATCCATTTCTTAAGATTCTTCATCAGTTATCACCTCCCAACGTTGTCGATCTTCTTGTTGTATCAACCTTTCTATGCCAGTCAGCATTCACAGCGCTCAGTTCATTGCCGTTATCATCATACTGAACCTCTGTGGATTCATAGACAACAATGACATTAAAGGTGTCATCTTCCTTGTGGCCTGACATTGTGCCGGTATCAGGATGCTCAGGCTTTTCAACAGTCTTATCTTTAACAATTTCAACGTTCAGTGTATCGGCAACACCATTCGGTACTTTCAGATCTTCATCCTTAGCACCAGCCGGCCTGGGATACAATATACCATCGTAATACCACCAGCCATCTCCGCCATCTACCCAGTTTGTGCCCTTATAGATCAAATCATAGTCAGCACAATAGCCTCTAGCACGGAGATAAACAGGAACAGAATCGCCTTCGCTTGTAATCGTCAGGCTCTTTGTCCAGTTGCTGAAGGACTCTTTAATCTTATCTTCGTGGCCAAGGGCGATTGTAACGCCGCCTCTTGCAGTCGCATAGGTGGTGAAATATGCCCATGCTGTTCCCATAGCCGCACTCATAATCATCATAACCGCCACAGCTGTCAGAAGACTGGTGCGGATCCTGTTCCATTTTCTACTTTTCTGCGTTGTTTCTTCAATCCGATCTGCGCCTTCGAAGAGGTTTTCGTTTTCACGTCCCTCTTCCGCAAAGAAGGCAGCTTTCAGATTGTTATTATCCATATGCTTATCCATATGTCACTGCCCTCCTGCTGTTACTCTTCTGCGGGTTGAACCACTGTTCCGGTCTCGCTGTTGTCTGTAACCTGGTGCCAACCCCAGGTTGCATCGTAATCATTTTCGCCTTCAGTGTATTTAAAGTTATTGGTCACAGACCCTCCGCCATTATTCCGGTCATTATAATCATTCTCGAATTCAGCGTTAACAATATCATTGGCAAGTATTGTCTTTGCGTCTGTGTCTGCTTTAATCTGCGTATACAGTTCATTTCCGGCATCCGGATCAGGATAGATTTCTTTAACCGTTGCAATGCTGTCAACCGGCAGATTTTCAATGAGGATGCTCTTCTCCGATGTGCCCGAATTGGCATCAAAGGTAATGGAGACCATGTCGTGGTAAACAGTTTCTGCATTTTCCGCAGCGCTCGCTTTAACTGTTACCTCGAAAATAAATGTTGCCTGGTCGTTGGTCAGGTTCTCTCCCTTTTCCCGCTGTGCGTAAGTGTCCAGCTGCTTAATGATCCGAAGGCTTCCAATACGCTCTTCTCTGTCGAATTTTACCGAAATTTCGAAATCAGCCAAGCCATTGCTGTCCCAGGCCCCCGGGTTTGCAGTATTGATCACCCCGTCAACCGCAGCTTTTGTGGGAAGTGCAATCAGTTCAGGCGAAAAGCTGTAATGATATACATGGGAATTTGCTGTCGTCACAAGGCTCGATTCGCCCGCTTCATTAGTCTTTGTAGACACATATTCAGCATCATCCCTGCCATGGATCACAATCAGATAAAGCCCCGGGTCAAGGTTTTTAATTATGGTCCCCGCCGGCGTCCCGCTGCCGGCAGTTTTCGTCACGTAAGTAGAGGCGGGGGAAGGAGCCATACTCTCAGTCCCTTCCGGTACCGTTCCAAGAGCATACTTTGCAGCTTGTTGGGCAACCATCTTCCATCCGTTCGAATCCAACTCCCCGGAGATGTCTATCCCTGCATCCGGACTGTTGTAAGGTTCATTGAGTGATAAATTGTAGGTATCATAGCCATTTAGCGGCTGTGCCTTTGCAATCTGATACAAATCCACGACAAGATTTGCATCCTGTATATCCGCCTTATCTGCTTCCGACATGGAAGCACCTACATTCACCGTCAGCGAGCAGCTCCCCGGCGTAAGGTCTACTGCATAAACCGCCTTTCCGGCAAGCGGCAGGGAGAGAAACACAAGTACCGCCGCGAGTAATATTGCCGCGGGCCTCCATCTGGCGCCCGCCGCCCGGCGCTGCCGGACGTGTCTTTCATCTTTCATGGTTTTGTTCCCTCCTCTGCTGATCATATGTATCCTCAGATGCATGTCTTTCGTAAATTAGTGTTTGTCGTCGCATTTATGTTTCGGGTCCGGTGTTGTCAGGGCTGTCGGCTTTGGGTTTGCCGCCGGTCTTCTTTTTCTTTCCGAACCTGAATTTCTTCTTTTTCTTCTTTTTGCCGGTATCGCCGAGGGCCTGGGCGGCAGTGACGTCGTCAGCTGCCATCTGGCCGATGGTCTCCTGGAGCTCATCCCTGGAGCGGTGCTCCTTCCTGCGGCGGTTCCACTTGCTGGTTGAGATCAGCAGGTAGACAAGCAGGATGAAGAGGATGGGCGCCGCGACGAGCGGTGCCACGATGACAGGCTCGAAACGCATGGCGTCGGCAGTGACACGGGCTGCGTCTGTGTTGTCGTTGTCCACGCGGTGCCCTCTGACGAGCAGGCGGTGGGTGTTGACGCCGTAGGGCGTGCAGGTGATCAGTGTACAGAAATCCTGATAGGGATCGATCTCGAGATCCTGCAGCTCCTGGGGGAGAACGATTCGAATCTGGTCAACCTCATAGGTGAGGGTGCGGTCGAGGATCTGGAGCAGGAACTTGTCGCCCGCCTGGAGCTGGTCGATGTCGGTGAACAGCTTCGCGGACGGGAGGCCTCTGTGTCCGGACACCGCGCAGTGGGTGCCCTCGCCGCCGATCGGGAATGAGGTCCCTTGTATGTGTCCGATGGCGATCTGCAGGATCGACTCATCGGTCCCGTGATAAATCGGGAGTGACACCTTGATGCTGGGGATGTCGATGTAGCCCATGATACCGGTGCCGGTGACGTCGAGGATGCTGTTGTATGTCTCAATCTCCTCGTCCGTCAGCATGAACCGCCCGGGCTTTTGCATGAGGTACTGGTTGAATGCTTCCGCCTCAGCCCACATGCGGTCGAAATCCTCTTTATCCATGTTTGCAACCTGCGCGGTATATCCTGCGATCGCGCGGGTCTGGTGGAAGGAGTTCCACCAGTCACTGAAGGTCGGATACACGAGCAGGCCGATTCCGATGAAGAGAATCAACACCAGAATGATATTGCCAAGCTTTTTTCTCATTTTCCTGTTTATCCCTGTCGATACGCCTGCCGCCGGGTCTGTCTCGATCAGAGGGGCACAGGCGTAAGGTTATGTGAGGTTATACGTTTTTAAATAAGAAGGAATACTGCACTTTCGCGCTGCCGGAGCGCTGGGCCAGCCATGCTGCGGGCCGTCCCTGCCGACCGGCAACAGTTCCCGCTGCGCCAGCGTGCCTGAAGGCGTCGGCAAATCCTTCTGAAGACTGCCATGCCTTTCGATCTGCCGTCAGCGGGCATAGATACTCCTGACAAGTTATTATACCATCCTTATTTAAACATATCCACCGTCACAGATACCGTCAATGCACCTGTTGAAATTGACTTAATCGGGATTTTTTTGTGACAGGAAGCGGGAAACGGGACCGGGTTTCTCATGACAGGGCCGGCCGGACACATCCTGATCCACCTGTTATGACAAAAAAACTGTATTTACGGACTCCGCGCAGAAATGTATAATAGAATTGCTCGAAAGAGTGAAGAGGAGCACTGCTATAGCGCAGGCGGTTGGCCATCATTTCCCGAAAGGAGGTGATGTGCATGCCTATTACGATCACGATTCATGTGTTTGGTCTTACCATCACGATTCGCGTAAGAAGCAACAACCGCCACTCTGCCAAGTGACGGTTGTTCAGGTAAAACCCTGATAACTATGATCTGAACAGAGGTCAACCGCTTGTCGCAGCGCTCCTCTTTTGCCGCCATTATACACTTCTGATATTATGTCTGTCAACGTGCGGTCAGGATCCGCGACCGCCCATGCGAATTTCCTGTATTTACGGATTTTATGAAGAGTTGTATAATAGACCTGCTCGAAAGAGCAAGAGGAGCACTGCTATAGCGCAGGCGGTTGGCCATCATTTCCCGAAAGGAGGTGATGCGCATGCCTATTACGATCACGATTCATGTGTTTGGTTTCACAATCACAATTCGCGTAAAAAGCAACAACCGCCACTCTGGCCAGTGACGGTTGTCTAAGCTTTTAGGCTTCCCTTTAACTGCCTGAGGTCAACCGCTTGTCGCAGTGCTCCTCTTTTGCCGTCATTATACACTTCTGATGTTATGGCTGTCAATGTAGGCCCAAGGGTTTTGAGCCCGCGGTTTTGACCACGATACATCCTGCGGGCGAGGCACTGCCATGGGGACCAGAGGCTTGCTTTTAACTTTCGTTCTCAGCTCCAGGTTTCCTGCCGGGGTATTGATTTCCGACTTATCGGCTCGGAAGTTTGACACCTTCATACCTCCAAACTATAATCTGCATATAAAGGTGCTGAGCACTGAAGAGGTTTGCCGTGAGATTCCCGGCCTTCCATTCGCGGGGTTTTCCCCGCTATTTTCTTATTTGTACAAACCTTCACCATGCAGGAGAGGGAGAAATTCATTGTGGCTGGCATAGACAGAAAACTTCCAATCGGTATCCAGGGGTTCGCAGGCTTGCGGATGGATCAGTATGTATATGTGGACAAAACAAAGCACATCTACAATCTCGTTCACGGAGGGAAGGAATATTTTCTGAGCAGGCCCAGACGTTTCGGAAAGAGTCTTTTTCTTTCCACGCTAAGGGCATATTGGGAAGGACGTCGGGACCTGTTCCGCGGACTGGATATTGAGCGCCTCGAGACCTCAAATCCGGATGCCTGGACACCGCATCCAACGTTTTTCTTTGATTTTACAGGGGAAAATTATCAGAAAGAAGCTGCTCTGGAAGAGATCATCGATGAACATCTGCGTCACTGGGAAGCCGGGTACGGGATAGATTCCGCTGAAGGCAGCCTCGGGAAGCGGTTCCGCCAGTTAATAATGACAGCAAACAGAAAGACCTCCCTTCGCTGTGTTGTACTGGTAGACGAGTATGACAAACCGCTTCTGGAATCCATGCAGGATGCAGATCTGGAGGCACATAATCAGGCCGTCTTTAAAGGTTTTTTCAGCTCTTTAAAGGGCATGGATGAGTATGTGCGGTTCGTTTTTATCACTGGTGTGACGAAGTTTGAAAAAGTCAGCATATTCAGTGACCTGAACCAGCTGGAGGATATCTCTCTGGATGAGGATTACGCTGACATCTGCGGCATCACTGAAAAAGAATTGGACAGGGATTTTCAACTATGGAAAGCCTTATGCCAACGCGGATGACGCTCTGGATCAAATCGAAGAGATGAAATACGCCCTGCCCTTTGCAGCAGACCCCAGGAAAATTTTCCGAATCGGAGTATCCTTTGATTCCAGGACCCGCATGCTGGCGGACTGGAAAGTGCAGGAGTAGTGAAAGCCGGCCCATTCCCGAGTGATGCGGGAATGGGCCATTTCTATAATTTACGTGGACATCCATCAGCCGGCTGGTTTCAGCGCGATCATGATAACGCCGATGACCAGCAGAATCGGCAGCAGGTCAAAGACAAAGCCGATCACGGACACGGCCAGCACAATGGAGATCAGGAACCCGAGACCGCTGAAAAGCCAGCCGAGGACCCGCAGTCCCGCGCCAAAAATAAAACCGATCACCTTCAAAAAAACAACAAACATAATAATTGCCATCAGTGTAATCATCATTACCTTCCTTTCTTTCCTCTTCCTTCTCTGCAGAGGTATCAGGTGCCGCTCGCATCGTCAGATTTTTTTCGAAACAATCTGCCTGTGTATCCACTGCTTCACACAACGAATCGCTTCTCCGGATGGATCGAGATACAAAAAAGACTTTTACCACATGGCACAGTTCGTGTCCTATGTGATAAAAGTCTTGCTGTCTCAATCTCCCGGGGCTCATCGCCCGTCCTGACGAGTATGATTCCGGCACTTTCAGCCGTTCAGCTACTCCCTTTTATCGACCAGAACCTTTCTGCAGATTCGTCTGATATCGCAGCACATTTGCTGACATATCCGCCTGCTGTTCTGATGAATGTAAGATAGCACAGGCGCTTCCGGGTTTCAAGATGAGTTTGTAAATGATGTATTGCGAAATTCTGAATTATTCATGAAACGGCCGGTATGGGCCGGCCTTCAACAGCGGGATATATCCCCCGGATCTCTCTGTGCTCCCTTCAGAGCACGCCGAAGAGTTCCGTCAGGTCCGTCGTCTCATGGAGGATTCGCGGGCTGTCAACATCTGCGTTCTGCAGCATGCTCTCGACCTTATTCTCAAGGGTGACATCAATGAATCTGTCAATATCTATGCCGCGCAGATGGAAAAAGAAAAAAGGGTTTTCATCGAAGCGGACACCGATGCCGTACATGACAGCGGCCACATGTTTGCACATGATTGCCCAGTCAGGGCAGCTGCAGACGAAACTGATCTCGGCGGGACTCGGAAACAGGCCGTTTTCCCCCGTGAACAGGTCCTTGAGTTCCTCGGGAAATTCGCCGTTGATCAGCTTGTCGATGGTGCGGATCTTCCTGCCGCAGCGCTCGATAATGGCCTGGCATTTTTCCTCGGAGAGAGGACTGATCCGGATGTCCACCTTGTAGGGAACCTTGCGGCTTCCCTGGACACGGGCCTCTACTCTTCCTCCCCGGATCTTCAGATCTACGACCGTACCGGAGCGGAAGTAGCGCCGGCCCCGCTCCAGGCGGCTGGCGTAATCCGCGTACCGCTCCAGGTTTTGGCACCACGCCTGCCCCCACCAGCTCTCACAGATCTTCCGGGTTCCCTTGTGCGGAAGGGCCGGCTCATATTTCTGTCCCTTTTTGCGCGCCGCCTGCACGCTCGCCTGCGCCTTTTTCCGCAGTTCCTCCACTGCCGGCTGGGAAAAACTGCCGGCGCTGTTCCAATATCTGGACATGGCTGTACTCCATCATTTATTACATATCACACTTTCCGACCATGCCGCTCGCAAGAGCGGCAACGCGAGGAGAAAGCCCGCAAGGGTTTCTCCGACGCAATCAGCGGAGCTTTGGGCCGCCGCGCGGCACAAAGCTCTGAGAGCGAAAAATACTGTATCAACAGTATTTTTCACTCTTTCCGACCATGCCGAAGCACGTAAGTGCGCAGGCACCGAAAAGGCTGACTGGTTTTCCGGAGAAGTTGTAATCTGACTGATTTTCCGGAAAGGTTGTAAGTCTGACTGATTTTCCAGGGAATTTCTATTATATATGTTCTTCATCCAAAATATTCTGTCAGGATACCCGGTCTGCGGATCATACGCTTTGGGGCCATTCAGCAGAAATAATGACCGGTCTGCTGTGTGAAACAATATTCATATCTCCAAACGCATGAGGTCCAGGATCTCCCGGTCGCCCAGTTCGGTGATCCAGTTCTCTCCGCCGGCGCCGATGACATTCTCTGCCAGTTCTTTTTTGCTGTTGATCAGGGTATCGATCCGCTCCTCGATCGTGCCGGTGCAGACCAGCTTGTGGACGATGACATCCTTTGTCTGGCCGATGCGGAAGGCTCGGTCGGTCGCCTGGTTCTCGACAGCCGGATTCCACCAGCGGTCAAAATGGATGACGTGATTGGCGCCGGTCAGGTTAAGGCCGGTACCGCCGGCTTTAACCGAAAGGACCATAAAGGGTACATAATCCTCTCCGTTGAATTCCTCCACCATCTCCTGGCGGCGTTTGACCCGGGTCCCGCCGTGCAGGACGAGTCCCTTCGCGTGGAAGATCTGCTCCAGGTATCTGGCCAGATACTCTGTGATCTCCCGGTACTGGGTAAAGACGAGGACCCGCTCCCGCTTCTCGTAGATCGTCTCGCAGATTTCCCGGAGCATGGCAAATTTTCCGCTCTCCTCCGGATCATAGGCAGACTGTCCGAGGAACTGGTCAGGGTGGTTGCAGATCTGTTTGAGCTTCGTGATCGCCGCCAGTATGACTCCACGGCGCTGGATTCCCTGCACCCTTTCGATCGCCTCTTCCAGTTCCTTCACCTGCCTGCGGTAGAGAACGATCTGTTTTTTGGAGAGCGCTGTGTAATCCACTGTCTCCATCTTGTCCGGCAGGTCCGCGATGATGGACTTATCGGTCTTGACTCTCCGCAGTATAAAGGGCGCGACCATGTTCTTGAGCTTCTGGTAGCCCTCCGGGCTCTCCTCCAGATGCCTGGCGAAGTCCCGGAATTCGTCAGAGGTGCCCAGCAGGCCCTTATTCAGGAAGTCAAACAGAGACCAGAGGTTGGTGAGGTCGTTTTCGATGGGTGTGCCTGTCATGGCAACCCGTTGCTGCGCACGGAGTTTTTTGATTGCGCGGGTCTGTCTGGTGCCCGGATTTTTGATCGCCTGTGCCTCATCCAGGATGACTGCGGTCCACTCCCTGTCCTGCAGAGCTGTCAGGCGGTTCACCATGCCGTAGGTCGTGATGTTGAGAAAAGCGGGGTTTTTGGCCAGTTCATTCATGGCAGCGCCCGTCATGCCGTGCAGAACCTGCAGTTCGATCCCGGGCGTAAATCTGGCGGCTTCCCTCTGCCAGTTTCCAAGGAGGGAGGCCGGCACGATCAGCAATACTCTGGCCTCGGGCTGTTTTTTGCGGAGCCGGTCGAGCCAGGCCAGGACCTGCAGGGTTTTTCCCAGGCCCATGTCATCCGCCAGGCAGGCACCGAAGCCAATGTCCTGCATGTACATGAGCCAGTTGTAGCCTGTTTTCTGATAGGGGCGCAGTTCGGCGTTTACCGTTGCGGGTACGCGCCGGCTGCGCAGGCCGGCCGGCTGCCGAAGCTTCTGAAACAGGGTGCCCAGCCATTTTCCGTTGGTGATCTTCGGGCCGATATCGATGTCCTCATTCTCACCGATACCGGCTTCCATCCGGAGTGCCTCCAGCAGGGTGAGGGACCCCTCATATTTTTCCATCTGCTCGAGCAGCTGTTCCAGCCGGGCGTGGTCGACGACCACCCACTTGCCTTTCAGGAAAGCGAGTCCCTCGGTCTGGGCGAGAAGTTTCCGGATCTCAGCGGCCGTCAGAGCTGTTCCGTTGGCGGTCAGTTCCGGCTGCATGGATACGAGTGCGTCAAAGCCCAGAAGGGAGGGCTTTTTTTCTCCAAGCTTCACATCCATGGAGATCTGCGCACTGCCCCGCTTCCACCAGTTGGGGACCCTGCACAGGATTCCCGCCTCCTCGATGGCCTTTACATCCTTCAGGAAAGCATAGGCTTCTGCAGCCGTCAGGCGAAGGGGGTGAAACATCTCTCCCGATTCCATGAAGCCGGCCACCAGGGCGGACACCTCCGCCGCGCCGTTCAGGCAGGTCAGCAGCGTGACAAGCTTCTGCCGCTCGTGCTTGTACTCCTCCAACGCATAGGAGAGCGGCATGTGGCGCACAATGTTGTTTTCATCGCGGGTCGCATAGGTCGCAAGAAAGGCGAAGGGAAAGCCATCTTCATCCTTCCTGTTTTCCACCAGATGGAAGAAAATCCTCTCCGGCACCCGCAGCTGCTGGCTTTTTTCCGTCAGATAGAGCTGCACGGTTCCGGCATATTCCCTGATCTCCCGGGCATAGACCTCGCGAAGGCGGTCGAAAATACGCCGGATCCATTGAGGATCGATGTACTCCGTCCCGATTCCGAATGGTACTGCCAGCAACAAATCCTCGATGGCAGCTTCGGAAGGAGAGACCTCCACATCCTCCCGGGCGATCTCCAGCTCCGGAATATCCGTCAGCGTCCGTATAAACTCTTCCGCAACTCTGCGCAGATAGGCAAGCGGTGCCGCTTCCCTTCGGGCGCTTCCACGCTCCTCAAAGCCTATGGCGTACAGCGTGCCGTAAGGATCCTCCAGCATCCGTTTTTTCAGATTCGCTTCATAGGCGTCCTCCGGCTCCGCGCCGGTCCGGTCGACCCGGAAGCCGCTTTTGGTAAACAGGATCCCCAGCCTGCCGTTCTGTGCGCCGTCCCGGCCCGTCCTGGCCGTACTCCGCCTTCTCCTGCGGACAACGTGCCCTGCCTCGGGCTGATGGTCTGCTGTATGCCTCATATCATATCCCTCGTCTGTATTGTCAGTGGGCGAAATGCCCGGAACAAGTTCAGAATAACAGACAGGGAGGCAGCTTACAACATCCCCTGCAGCAAATATTACTTGCTTCCTTTGTCCAGCGTTACAGTTCAGCTCGTCCAAGGTCCTGAACAGCCACCCGGAAAACCACACGGGGCGGTACATTGGCACGGTTATTGCTTTATATTCATATGAAATATAAACATAAAGGAGCAATCTTTTAGATGGCACAAAATATGTGCCGTGTTTGGGCGGCATACATCATTCCGGTTTCAAAGAAATAATCCGGTTTCCATGACATATTCCGGTTTATCCTGAATTTCCGGCAGCCATCGCACATTCATGTATTCCGGCTATCCGGAAAAAAGCCACACCTGAGGGAGGGAGTAAAATGGCGCAGTCAAGTAATACCGCAACGGGAAATGTATCCAGTATCCGGCTGTTTCTGGTCGCGGTCGGAACGTTCTGCATGATGCTGTGCAACGGCATCATCAATAACTCGACGACCTATTTCATCAAACCGGTCTCCGAGTTTCTGGGGGTCGAGACGACGACCTTCTCCCTGTATTTCACGATCATCACGATCTGCAGCGCGATCATGTCGCTGGTCGTCATGCCCATGGTCATGCGGATCGGGATGCGGATCTCGGCGATCATCGCATGCATCGGTGTCGGCGCGGGCTTCTTTATGATGAGTCGGGTGCAGGCGCTTTGGATGGTCTATGCCGGCGCGCTGCTGATCGGTATTTTCCAGGCCTTCGTCGTCGTTCCGACGGTCAGCGTCATCAACGCCTGGTTTACGAAAAACGCGGGAACGGTCACGGGCATCACGATGTCCGCGACGGGCTTCGGCGGTCTGCTGATGGGCATCATCATGCCGCAGGTCGTCGCCAACCTCGACTGGCGCACAGGTTATATGGTCATCGTCGGCATCTGGATCGCTCTGACCCTGCTGATCTGCTTCCTGGTGGGCGGCGAGGCCCCCGGCGCGGCGGCCGGTTCCAAAGCTGCCGCCAAAAAGGGTGCTGAAAAGGATGATGCCTACAGAAAGCTGCTCATGACACCTTCCTTCTGGCTGGTCATCCTGTCGGCCGTCTGCATTTCGGGCGTCTGCATGATCACACAGCACATGTCCGTCCTGCTGGAGACCCACGGTATGAGCCTCTCCATGATCAGTGTCATCATCGGCAGCATGTCACTGGCCCTGTCCTTCTTTAAGATCGTCGAGGGTATCCTGGCTGACAAAATCCCGCTTCAGATCATGACACCCGTCGTTCTCTTCATCGGCGCCGCTGGCTATCTGTCCCTGATGGCCAACAACACAGGCCTGCTCTTCTTCGGCGCGCTGGGCTACGGCTGCGCGGCCTCGTCCTGCACGGTCCTGTATCCCGTCATCCTGCGCCGGCTCTACGGCAAGCGCCTGGGCACGGCAGTCTGGGGTATCTGCTGGGCGGCCTTCATGCTGGGCCACGCGATCTGGACGCCCCTCATCGCCAAGACCTATGATATGACCGGCAGCTACAATGTGGCTCTCATCTCCTCCGCCATTATCTTCGCCGTCGCAGGCATCTTCCTCTTCATCCAGATCAGCACCAAGGGAATGGTGGAAAAGGACTGACCTCAATTGATATGAAAGGAAATGTAGAAAAGTGGTGATGCCAGGGTGCGCTGATCAGGAATCACCCCCGAGGACCGCGTGAAAAAGGACCGTGAAAAAGGACTGCGTGAAAAAGGGCCGCGTGAAAAAGGACTGCGTAAAACACATCCGTGCAAAAAAGGGGAGCGTGAAAAAGAGCCTCCATCCGGGTGTACACTTTTCAAGCACAATGCGGCACACTATCCGGCACACTTTTCCCGCAGTATGTGGCACACTTATAGACTGGCTTTGGCACAGTTCCGGCTGTGACGCGACACACTTTTGTGGTCCGGGAGAGCTTTTTCCGATATATCTGCAGGTGTTTCTGTTTTCATGCACGGCAGAACGCTTGTATAGTTTGTGAATACACGCATAAAGAAATGGGCGATTGCGAAAGAAGCAGCTTCGAATTATGATACATTAATAGAGGAAGTCTTCCGGCAGGCAGCCGCTCCTCTGCGGTTATCGATGTTTTGCCGGCGAAGGAAGGAGCATGTATGGCTTATAATGTAATTCCGATCATGGATGGCGTCTGGACGATCGAGGACGGCACCGTCCGCATGTATCTGGTTGACGGAGGTGCGGGCGCGCTTCTGATCGACACCGGATTCGGTTCCAGCGATCTGCGGGAGCTGGTCTCCACGCTGGTCAAAGGCGAGATCACGGTCATCAATACCCACTGCCACGGCGATCACACGACCGGCAACGTGCAGTTTCCCGGCGCTGTTTTCTATATGGGAGAAGCGGACGCCGAGGCGATCCGCCCGGCCTGCCCCGAGGGCGCGGAGATCCGCCTCGTGCACGAGGGCGATGTTGTCAGTGCAGGGACCGCACATGTGACCGTTCTGGAGATTCCGGGACACACCCCCGGCAGCATCGCGCTCCTGGATGAACAGCACCGGATCCTCTTCAGCGCAGACTCCGTGGCCAAGCACTTCCCCGTCTACATGCAGTTCCCGGGCCAGGATGTGGAGAAATATCTGGCCGCGCTGCGGAAAATGAAGTCGCTTCAGGACAAATATGACCGCCTCTGCCCCTGCCACGGCGAGCTGGAAGTGGAGTTCGAGTACATGGACAAGATGATCCGCTGCTGCGAGGGCATCCTGGACGGGTCTCTCAAGGCCGGCACCGCCCTCAACTCGGCAGGCACACTGGAACGGGCCTACTGGTTTGAAGACGTGGCGATTTTCCACTGATGCTTATGGAGGAGCCGCGGGGACGGTTCTGTGGTTCCCATTAGGAGCCGCGGGGACGGTTCTATGGTCCCCCATTAAAAGGGACGAAAAAGCGCAGGTCCCCGGGACCGGAGAACCGTCCCTATGGTCTCACAATTAACATACGATTCAACGAAGGAGGACAACTATGGGAAAGAAGAATGAAAAAATCGTGCAGACCGCGGGCCGCAATCAGCTGAGCGACATCGCACCGATGTTCGCGCATCTGAATGATGACGTGCTCTTCGGAGAGGTCTGGAATGAGGAAGCCATCTCTACAAAACTGAAATGCATCCTGACTGTCACGGCACTGATGTCCTCCGGAATCACCGACAGTTCTCTGCAGTACCATCTGCAGAACGCAAAGAACAACGGTGTCAGCAAGCGGGAGATCGCGGCGATCATCACGCACGTGACCATGTACACCGGCTGGCCCAAGGGCTGGGCCGTCTTCCGTCTGGCCATGGAGATCTGGGGCAAGGATGAGCCCGCGACCAGCAAGGAAGCCTTTGAGAAGAGCGCTTCCTTCCCCGTTGGTCCCGAGAATGTGAATTTCAACAAGTGGTTCACCGGCACAAGCTATCTGCAGCCCATCTCCACGGAGGGCGTCGGCATCTTCAACGTCACCTTTGAACCCGGCTGCCGCAATTTCTGGCACATCCATCACGCCGACAAGGGCGGCGGTCAGATCCTGGTCTGCGTCGACGGCCACGGCTTCTATCAGGAGTGGGGCAAGGAGCCTGTCGAGATGTATCCCGGCGACTGCGTGAACATCCCCGTCGGTGTCAAGCACTGGCACGGTGCCGCAGCCGACAGCTGGTTCTCCCACCTCTCCATCGAGGTCCCCGGCGAGAACGGCTCCTCCGAGTGGCTCGAGCCCGTCTCTGACGAGCAGTACGCCGAGGCGAACAAGTAATCCCGGTCTGGTCAGGGAACTAAAACCAGTTCCTTCAGCCGGCAGCCCGGCAACAGCCAAAAACATGCTGGCAGTATTTGAGATCCAGATCTGCAAGGTTTTAAATCGAAAGACATTGCACAGCATTTGAAATAATCGAAATCAGCCGCTTGTCCGCAGGGACAAGCGGCTGTTGTTCTTTTGAGCGCCTTCTGCTATGCTTTTTATGCTTTTTATGTTTTTTACGGCGTGAAGCCTCACACGACTTAAGTCGCGTGCTTCCTACTCCCCGCCTTGCAGCGGGTTCCCCTTTAGGGGGTTCGGACTGCCTCTCCACCATACGGCCAAAGCTCAGCATCACGCTGCCGCAGCAGCGAGCGCCGCACTCA
>OCTW011619165.1_pt1 | contig 29776 bp, 20 predicted proteins | sample 1539671 | NCBI WGS metagenome assembly OCTW01 (sample SAMN02144230, study PRJEB22623) | gut metagenome | biome: sheep rumen | host: Ovis aries | place: New Zealand | reverse complement strand
GCTACGCTCCGAGAACGTCTGCGTCCTACAGAGAGGGATGTCTATTTCCTACTCCAAGAAATTGCACTTCTATCTTGAAAGTATACCTTATTATATATATAGCACCGTCTGCACTACGTAATAACAAGCGCCGCGGCAGCATAACAAAAAAAGGCAAGCACCTAATAACTAAGTGCTTGCCTTTGCTCCAAGTGATCTCGCGGGGATTCGAACCCCGGACCCACAGCTTAGAAGGCTGTTGCTCTATCCAGCTGAGCTACGAGACCAACCATAATATGTTAATCTGCAAACTTCCTTGTTTGCGACTGCAAAATTAATAAAATTATTTGAATTAAACAAATATTTTTGATAAACTCTTAATTATGGCCTCTTATTAACCCTAAAAGCTGTTTTTCTAAAGGTGGGTTCTATAAATAACATTATGGTGGTAATTTATAGACCCCACCTAAAGTCATAAGACTCATTTATTGTTACGGCAACTTACCGCCTCCGCCGCTCTCCGGATTGTTGTCAAGGGCCTGTTGGTTGGTGTTAAGCCAGTTACCCCAGCCCGTAAGTTTGTGGAAGTCGCATTTCTCATAACCCTCATTGTAGTTGTTGAGCGGCTTCAAGTCCGGAATTACGGTCTTATAGTCTAATGTGTAGAACTTTTGGCGCAGCAGACATACACTCAACGTATAGTGCTCCAGATGCTGCACGCTGTTGTTGACATCGCGATAGTGTACGAATGCGTCCTTAAAGGCATTGTCCATATCTTCTGAAATGGCCTTAAACTCTGTATCGTCGGTTTCCTTTGCCAGTAACTGAGCATAGTTTGCAATATCAAAGAATGGGTTTTCCCATTCATACTTCAACGTACCATTACTATTACTTCTTATACCATGGAAGCGATAAACCTGACTTGTGGCTCTGTCTATAGCTTCTTTCTTGGTAGGATACAGAGCTAATATGCGATCACACAATCGTTTTGACACATCGATGACAGGCTGGAACTTATCTGTGCGTATCATCTTGTAGTCACCGTTAGGAAATACTTCTTTTGAAGCGTCCTCCATATAACCATTCTGCCAATCTGGTGTACTACGTTCAAACATAAGGCCTCCTGCCTTTTCGGCATCACCAGTTTCCTTCAAACCTCGTACAAACTCCGTCAGCAGCAAGCCGTCACTGGATAGCACATGAGCCGAGGCTATGATATAGTCGGCAAAGTCCTTAGCCTGGGTCAGCGACTCCATGTTGCCCATAAAGCAATTATGGAACATCAGTGTATTAAAGTGATCAATGCCTGCCGCCTGCATGGCGTCGTACATCTCATACATATCCATCCACTCGTTATCCACCCATTCATCGACCATAACACCGCGTGTGGTGTTATTGATTATTTCATATTTGCCAGGAATATCGAGCATGGCATCAAAACCGCTGCCGTGTCCCCAGATGGCGAGCACATAATCCTCTGCAGGACATGCCAGACTACTGAATTCAAGGAACATACGCATCGTGTTCGGATTACAGATTTTCAGTTTCTTGGCTTCCTCACCCATTCCATAAGCCTGCATGCCTTCATCTTTTATCTTGTCAAGGTCAGTTTTGTCGTTCAGTTCAAACCAAACGATATCACCAGGTTGTGCATACTTACCGGTAAAGGGCTTATCCGGTTGATCCTTGCCATACTTATACATACAGACTACGCGCACGTTGTTGTGGTCATCAAGGAATGTCTTAGCCCTCTCCCAGAAACCTGTCTCGATAGCATCATCCATATTGCCACCAGCATTACCATATACAAACACAGTGAATTTCGCCGGCTGCGGTACATCTATTATTTCTTTCGTTTTACTCCACGTATCAAACTTCGATGCCATATCGCTGTCTGTTCTCTTGAAAGTCAGATTGATGTCGGAACCGTCGCCCATGCGCAGTTCACTGCCATCAACTTTCCATTTGGCATTCATCACGTCTCTGTCCTTGGGTGTCAAGGTGAGCACCCCGTCAGCAGAAGCGGTGTAGGTAAAATCAATCTTCTCGCAACCTACAGCCTTACCCTCTACGGTATAGTAGATGCGTGTACTGCCCGTTCCGTCAGCATTGAACACGGTATTCTGCAACGTCTCACCGTAATTCCATTTAGCAGAGGTCATACCTGACACGTCAGAGTACCAATTGCCTACAATCCTGCCGTCCACACCGGGTGCCAGCGTTTCTTCGTTTTCCGTACATGATGCCATGCCAAGCGCAACCAGCACCAGCAGCATCCAAAGGTTAAAGTATTTTCTCATGATGTTAATAACACATTTAGGTTTATACATTCCCCACGGAGAATCATGTCACATGATACTTAGAGGATACTGCAAAATTATGAATAAAATTTCACTCAATCAAACTTTTCCCTGATTTTTTCACTCAACATCCCATCCCCCTACCCTCCCCGTTTGGGCATCTATCCCTGCTTACAGGGAGAAATTGGGAGTCAGAAAACTTTTGAGGGCAAGCCGAGGTTTATTGTTTTTATTGTTTAATTTAGGTTAACGAATGTAAATTTTGTGCAATTATTTGCTCGTTTGAAAAAAAAAATGTAATTTTACCGCTGACTAACCGACCAATAGGTCTTTTTCCTTAAAAAGATTTGATACCACCAAACACCTGACACACAAGAGAATGCCTGTACGCAGGCTGATTTTGCGTGGACTGAAAAGAACAAAGATGTGTAGAGCTTTTCTTATCAATCTAATCTAACTAATATTACTAATTTTAACAAAATGTTCCTAAGCAAGAAAGAAGCCTTTAGTAGGCTGAGAGGTATAGCCGTTGTTGCTGTAGCCTCTCTGTTAACGGTTTCGCCGGCTAACGCCCAGCGCAAGACAGATGCTCTTGACCGTGGTTTGGTGGCTGTAACCCAAAGTTCTGGCGTGTTCCTCAGTTGGCGCGTACAAGCTGACGAGTACTACGACGTGAAGTACAACATCTATCGTAACGGTGCGCTCGTGGCACAGAACCTCGCAGTGTCTAACTACACTGACACTGGCGGCAATGCGTCAAGCACATACACCGTGGCAGCAGTAAAGAACGGTATCGTAGGCTCACAGTGCTCTTCCGTAACTCCTTGGGCTAAGCAGTACTTGGAGATTCCTGTATCTAACGTGCAGGCACGCAATGGCGTGACAGTATGGAAGCAGAGAGACCCAAGCTCAGCTATGGCTAACTACACCATCAACGACATTTCTCTCGGCGACGTGGACGGCGACGGAAAGGTGGATTTCATTGTAAAGCGTAAGAACCAGACGGACCAGGACAACCTGTTCCCAACAAATAACTATCAGATGTTCTGCCAGATAGAGTGCTACGCATCTTCTATCAACTATGGTCGTCTGTGGTGGATTGACTGCGGTCCTAACATCTGCTACGGTCCTGACGAGCAGTGGGACGCAGTAGCGTTTGACTGGAACGAGGACGGCGCATGCGAGGTACTCTACCGCGGTGGTGCCAACACCGTGATACACCACGCTGACGGCTCTACCGAGACTATCGGCAACACCTCAGAGAACATCCGCTCTGGCATAACACACACCGCCAACATGACATTCTCTAACGCTGGTGAGGAGTGGCTTATGTATATAAACGGTAAGACAGGTTACACATACGACGTGATATCTTACCCTCTGCCACGCGGCAAAGCATCTGACTGGGGTGACAGCTACGGACACCGCTCAAGCAAGTACTTCATGGGTGCTCCATACCTTGACGGCGTTAATCCTTATATCTTCCTCGGTCGTGGTATCTACACAAAGATTGATGCCTGCACATACCGTGTGAACAAGTCAACAAACAAATTGTATAAGGTAGGCAACACCTGGCACAGCTATACTAACTCTGGCTGGTACGGACAGGGCAACCACAACTTCTCTATAGCTGACGTTGACGAGGACGGCAGCGACGAGATTATCTACGGCTCTATGGTGCTGGACTTCCACACTGGTGACAATTCGCTGCACGGCTGCTCCTCTACTTCACTGGGACACGGCGACGCATCACACACTGGTGATCTCGACCCATTCCGTCCTTGGCTGGAGACTTTTGCCTGCAACGAGGAGAAGCCATGTAATAACTTCCGCAATGCCGCTACATGTGAGATATATGCTCGCACTGTAGGCAGCGGTGACGACGGTCGATGCATGGCTGGTAACTTCACCAACGAATATCCTGGTGCTATCGGCGCATCAACAGGCTCAGGCATTATACCTCTGAGCTATGTACAGTCTTCACCAACTTCACCAACATACATCAGCGGTATGTCTAACAACTGGAACGCTCAGACACCATATCCTATGGCACTGAACTGGCGCATATACTGGGACGGCGACCTGCTGTCAGAGACCATCAACGGTCCTGGCTCAAACGAGGGTTATCTGTATGTTGACAAGCTCGGCTCAAGAATATATGACACCGGTCATGGCAACTATGAGACTGCCTGCATCAACGGTACAAAGAAGAACCCATGTGCTACAGGTGATATCCTCGGCGACTGGCGCGAGGAGATTGTAATGCGCTCTGCTGATAACAGATATATACGTGTTTACACTACCGTAACTCCTACTACACACCGTTTGCCTTCACTGTGGTATGACCACCAGTATCGTCAGGCTATGGTATGGCAGACCGAGGGTTACAACCAGCCACCTCACCCAAGCTTCTTCGTAGGTGAGCTGGAGGGACTCACACAGGCTCCTCCTCCATTGACATGGACTAACCGCTATGGCATCGGTAACGGTGGCACTATCAGCACCTCATACAACAGCAAGGATGTGCTGGTATGGCCTGACGGCAATGGCTCTGAGTATTCTGTTGCTATCGCCAGCGGCGCTAAGCCTTCTACTGTTTACCTTAACTCTCGCACCACTATCGAGGGTGGCGATCGCGTAAACTACACTGAGACTAAGCATACTTGGGACCGCATACGCCTTACCGGCAATGCTCTCTCTGGAAGCACCAACGTATGTAAGCAGGGTTCATCTGCTGCACATCTGCCTTATGTGACACACACTCACACTGGTAAGACCGACGTATGGCAGGGCGCACTGATATGCTACGGCAGCATCTCTAACAGTCCTGTATGGGCTAACCGCTTCACTGAGCTCTTCCTCGGTTGCGCACTCAGTGGCTCTACAAGCTACTACAAGTCTGTAGAGATGGAGTATGGCAGCGCACTGTATATCTGTGACCACTCTAAGACCACTCCTTATACTACAAACAATGGCTATGGCCACATGAACGTGGGTACCATGACTCTGAAGGAAGGCTCAAGGGTAGTGTTTGACATCAACGGAACAAACAACGCAAGCGGCGATAAGCTGGGTATCACTACGCTCAACGTACGCAAGCAGACATGGCAGTATGGTCCTAAGTATCTTGCTCCTGTGTTCCAGATTAACTCTTCTTCTACACTGGCTCCTGGTAAGTATGAGCTTGGCACAGTAGGTTCTGTAGCAAGCGGCAGCCTGTCAAACATCATCATAGAGGCTAACATAGCAAGCACATCAAAGGCTTCTCTGTCTCTTGAGAGCGGCGTACTCTATCTTAAGGTTACAGGCACTTCTTACAATAAGGTTTACGACCTTGACTTCGAGTCAACAAGCTCTAACAACTACGGCTTCGCTGTAGCAGCAGGTAACGTGGCTAATATGGACAGAGTAGCCGAGAGCAACGGCAACCACTTCTTCCATCTCTACCTCGGTTCTAACAATAACCGCACCGTGAACCTGTCATTCGCTAACAACAGCGACTTCACTACAGCTATAAGCTACTCATTCGAGTTTGACCTCGCACTTGTAAGCGGTAACTCTAACACCTCTACAATTTCTGTAATAGGTAGCAACGGTACACTGTGTAACATCTCATTCGGAGGCAGCGCATCTACCGCAACCGTAACAAATGGCAGCGGCACAACGTTAGGCACCATAGCTTGCAGCCCATATCTGAGCTCACACGCTACCATCTCTTCTACCTATTATCCGTCACAGTTCTACCACTTCAAGATATCTGGTACATCAAGCGGCGTGAAGCTCACTGTAACACGTAACGGTTCTACCGTAATCAACAACGCTACACTGAGCAGCAGCTTCGCCACCGTACAGTCTCTGAAGAACGTACTGGGACGCTGGTACTCTCACGTGGCTTACGACAACATCTGCCTCTGGAGTCTTGTATCTCTCAATGCCAAGGCTGCAAACTTTGACATAGAGGAGGAAGAGGAAGAAGCCACCGCTATTGAGGAGGCTCCGACAGAGACAACCGCTCCAGTGGTAACTGGTTACTTCACTCTTGACGGTCGTCCTGTTGACAACCCGCTCCGTGGCAACATCTACATCCAGAAGATGAGCAACGGCACAACAAGAAAGGTGTTCTTCAAATAAGAAGATAAGAATGGCTGTTTGTCACAAATAACAGCCAAAGGAATAAAACATTCAGCCTCATCGCTCAACTAAGCGGTGAGGCTGATTTCTTTTGTCATACAATCTCTATACCCTACTCCACTTTACAAAGCCCACCAAGAACGAGAGAACAGAATTTGGCACTGAGCAATTCTACTCTATCAAAGAAGAATAAAACATCCCCCGAGGCGCATGATCCGAGACAGACCTTCTTATTGCACTCCCGAGGGATATCGGTAAAATTACAAACAATATTTCAAACTACCAAATAAAATAGAATAAAAATGAAAGAAATCATCAAAAAAGTAATAAAATGGAAATAACAATTCAACAACAAACAGAAGACAACACCACAGATAACAATACCACAAAGACGTGGGAACAAATATCATTAAACAAAATTGCGCGGACCCTACAATGTTTGTAGTAATCCGCGCAACTATTTACGTTTTGTATCGTTACCTATTCTGTCTTCAACAGATTGTCTATAAAGTCATCCAGTTCCTTATCCAGACCATCCATCAATTCATGTCCGATAATTATTGTGTCATCATCATCGACAACATACAGTTCAGCTACATGTTCCGCCGCCTCGTTCTCAAGAACGTAGTTATACGGTTCAATGATGCCCAGAGCACCCGGTTTCTGTTCAAACTGCTCTATCTGCGCCCTTAGACACTGAGCCACCTCGTTGTAGAACACATCAGTGTCAAGCGAGGCGTTAATCCACTCCTCCACGACGACACGGGTTATCTCCTTGTCGTCGTCATCAAACGCCATAACATCACCCGTCTCCTGTGTGACACGGATATGTATGTCAGTGAACACTTCCGGTGTATCCGTTGAAGGATACTTCTCGGCTAACTTGTTTAAGAAACGCTGAACTTGATGTTTTGTCTTATCGTTTGCCATGACACTGTTTGTATTTCTTACCTGAACCGCACGGACATGGGTCGTTTGGTCGAGGTTCTTTAGTATTTACTATCGGTATGCGAGGCCCCTGCGACGCAGTTGGGTCAATGTATCCCGGACGGTTCATGCCATCAGGCATTGGTGGCATACCCGGACGCTGCATCATGCGACGCGGCTGAGCAGGAGCTGCTGGTGTACCGTCAGGATTCAACTCTGGCTTGTTTGTACTATACTGTGGCTGTGGTGCCTGCTTTGGCATCTCCATAGGAGCCTGCTCTGGTGCCTGCTCTTTATGTATATGTATGCGTGAGAGCGTAGAGCAGATGCTGTCATTCATCTGGTTAATCATCGCATCCCACAGTTTCACAGACTCCAGTTTGAAGATAAGCAACGGGTCTTTCTGCTCATAGCTTGCATTCTGTGAGGAATGACGCAGCTCATCAAGCTGACGAAGATTCTCCTTCCAGTTATCATCAATGTTATGAAGGATTATCATCTTCTCAAACTCACGCATGATATTCTTAGCCTCTGTGTCGTAGCACTCTTTGAGGTCAAACGACATACGATATATCATGTGCTGGTCGGTAAGAGGAATGAGTATGCGCTCAAAGTTAACGTTTGGATCCTCATATATCTGCTTAACGACTGGAGCTGCCTCCTCAGCAATCTTGTCCACATGAGCTTTGAAGTTCTCCATTACCTTCTGGAAAGATATCTCCTCCAACTGGTTTCTGTCAACAGACAAGAACTCCTCCTCGGTGAACGGTGGCTCCATGAAGAAGAGCTTCAAGAACTGCTCCTTGCAACCGTTGTAGTCATTATTATCAAGTATAGACAACACACGGTCCCATATCGTATTGGTGATATCCATGCCAATGCGCTCACCCATCAAGGCGTGACGGCGCTTCTCATATATCACGGTACGCTGCTTGTTCATCACATCGTCATACTCAAGCAGACGTTTACGTATGCCGAAGTTGTTCTCCTCTACCTTCTTCTGTGCACGCTCTATGGCACTGGTAATCATTGAAGACTCAATACGCTCGCCCTCCTCAAAACCGAGACGATCCATTACCTTAGCTATACGCTCTGATGCGAAGAGACGCATCAACTTATCCTCAAGTGATACATAGAATACAGAAGAACCTGGGTCACCCTGACGGCCGGCACGACCACGCAGCTGACGGTCCACACGACGGCTCTCATGACGCTCCGTACCGATAATAGCGAGACCGCCGGCAGCCTTCACCTCTGGTGTAAGCTTGATATCAGTACCACGACCTGCCATATTGGTGGCAATAGTCACAGCACCCTTGCCGTCAACACTTCTACCAGCCTCTGCTACTATCTGTGACTCACGCTCATGCTCCTTGGCATTAAGCACATTGTGAGGTATGCCACGCATCTTCAACATACGAGAGATAAGCTCTGATATCTCCACTGAGGTGGTACCCACAAGCACCGGACGTCCGGCGTCGCGCATCTCAACAATCTCATCTATCACAGCCTTATACTTCTCACGTGCTGTCTTATACACGCGGTCATCCATATCCTTACGCTGCACTGGCTTGTTGGTAGGTATCTCCACCACATCAAGCTTATAAATGTCCCAGAACTCACCGGCCTCTGTTGACGCAGTACCTGTCATACCTGACAACTTATGGTACATACGGAAATAGTTCTGCAGGGTTATCGTAGCGTATGTCTGTGTAGCGGCCTCCACCTTCACGTGCTCCTTGGCCTCAATAGCCTGATGCAGTCCGTCTGACCAGCGACGTCCTTCCATAATACGGCCTGTCTGCTCATCCACAATCTTAACCTCAAGAGCACCGTCGTTATTAGGAATAACCACATACTCATCATCCTTATTATATAATGAGTATGCCTTCAACAGCTGCTGTAAGGTATGCACGCGCTCTGACTGCTCAGAGAAATGGCTCAGACGCTCATCCTTCTTTGCCAGACGCTCCTCGTTGCTCAATGACTGGTCAGCCTCAAGCGCAGAGAGCTCTGATGTTATATCAGGAATAACAAACAACTCCTTGTCGTTCACCTGCTGTGACAGCCACTCCACACCCTTGTCGGTAAGGTCGGCAGAGTGCATCTTCTCATCAACCACGAAATACAGAGGTGCTATAGCCTCAGGCATCTTGCGGTTATTGTTCTCCATGTATATCTCCTCAGTGGCGAGCATACCAGACTTGATGCCGTCCTCGGAAAGGAATTTCACAAGCGGAGTATTCTTTGGCAGAGCCTTATATGAACGGTACAGTGCGAGGAAGCCCTCTGCCACCATATCCTTGTTATTGGCCTTCTGTCCGTCGGCAATCTTCTGCTTAGCCTCTGCCAGCAGCGACGTAGCGAGCTTGCGCTGTGCAGCCACCAGTCTCTCCACCAACGGCTGGTACTCCTCAAACATCTGAATGTCGCCCTTTGGCTGCGGACCAGAGATGATAAGCGGTGTACGCGCATCATCGATAAGCACAGAGTCAACCTCATCGACTATGGCATAGTTATGCTTGCGCTGCACGAGGTCTTCCGGATGCATCGCCATATTGTCACGCAGATAATCAAAACCGAACTCATTGTTTGTACCGAAAGTGATGTCTGCCTGATAAGCCTTGCGACGCTCCTCAGAGTTTGGTCTGTGCTTGTCTATACAGTCAACAGACAGTCCGTGGAACATATAGAGTGGACCCATCCATTCTGAGTCACGCTTGGCAAGGTAGTCATTCACCGTTACCACATGTACGCCGTTACCTGTCAAGGCATTTAGGAACACCGGGCATGTAGCCACCAATGTCTTACCCTCACCTGTCGCCATCTCGGCAATCTTACCCTGATGCAGTACCGTGCCACCGAAGAGCTGTACGTCATAATGTACCATCTCCCACTTCAGGTCATTGCCGCCCGCGGTCCAATGGTTGTGGTATATAGCCTTGTCACCATCTATGGTAACAAAGTCCTTCTCCGGGTCAGCCGCCAGCTCACGGTCAAAATCCGTAGCAGTAACGACTGTCTCCTCATTCTCAGTAAAACGTCTTGCTGTATCCTTCACGATAGAGAATGCTACCGGATAAACCTCATCCAAAGCCTTCTCCAATATCTCAAGAGACTCTTTCTCTAACTTGTCTATCTGATTGAATATCGGCTCACGCTCGTCAATAGGTGTCTGCTCTATCCTGCCCTTAAGTTCGGCTATCTGTTTCTTCTGCTCGGCGCATGAGTTCTGAACATACTGCTGTATCTCCTTGCTCTTGGCACGCAGCTCATCGTTTGACAGAGCCTGTATTGCCGGATAAGCCTCCTTCACCTTATCTACGAGAGGCTGTATTTTCTTTATATCCCTGGTTGACTTATTACCAAATAGTGCTGATAGTATGCTATTGAAATTCATTTCTATGTTTTTTATATATTACGAACTACAAAGTTACGTTTTTTTTTTTAGCTTACAAAATTATAGTTTACCTTTTTTGTGTCTGTGTCTGTTTTCAAACTTATTTTTTGCTTGTTTCTTCAGCACACGTATGTCTTTAAGAAGTTTTCCGCCGACGCCAAGGTGTCAAGTTTGCCAACATCAAGCAGATGCAGGTTCTCCGCCAGTCTGCCCTTTATCTTATGCTCTGCCAGATGATGCAGATAGAAATCCATGATAGGAAACCTGTCCGGCCATTCCTTCATCAGGGGGAACAGCTCGGGTGAGAAGCAGTGTATGCCCGCAAACGCATATAGCCGCAATCCTTCCTTACGCCAATCCATATCTTTCCTGCCGTTGAAGGCTGCCAACTCCTTATAAGGACTGCGCACCTCCCCCGTCTGGATATTAGTCCATCCTACGAGGCGCATGTCATCATCAAAGACAAGGTAACGCTGTGTAGTACGCTCAGACACTAACAATAAGGCTTCAGCGTCACACTCCTGGCTCTCGTTATAGAACTCCTTCAGGTCAAGGTCAGAGAGAATATCACAATTATGTATCAGTATAGGTTCCGAACGTCTGAACAGTGGAATAGCCTTCTTGATGGCGCCCCCCGTCTCAAGCAGTTCGTCACTCTCATCTGACACTTGTATCGTGACCTGCGGCAAAGCCAACCGCAACAACTTGATAAAATTAAACATCTGAGCAGCGTGGTGGTGAACATTCACCACCACGCTGTCAGCTCCGGCAGCTGCCAACCGTTCTGTCACAATCTGCAACAACGGTTTGTCAGCTATAGGCACCAAGGCCTTCGGTATGATATCTGTCAGCGGTTTGAGTCTGGTACCCTTTCCCGCCGCAAAAAGCATTGTCTGCATTAGGCTGCGCTGTTATCGTCGTCTGTAGCGTCTGGAATAATAAGCTTATATCCCTTACCGTGGATGTTTATTATCTCGATATTCTCATCATCACGCAGATGCTTACGCAACTTAGTGATATATACATCCATTGAACGCGCGTTGAAATAGTTGTCGTCTATCCAGATGGTCTTCAGCGCGAAGTCACGCTGCAGTATCTCATTAGAATGGCTGCACAGCAGTGACAGCAACTCGTTCTCCTTTGTCGTAAGCTTTGTCTGCTTGTCACCTATGGTCAGCAGCTGTTTCTGTGAGTCAAACAAGAACTTACCTATCTGATACTGTGTGCTCTCACGTGTCTTCTTACCATGCACACGACGCAGGATAGCCTCTATTCTGAACACAAGCTCCTCCATAGAGAACGGCTTGGTAATATAGTCGTCTGCACCAATCTTGAAGCCCTCAAGGATATCATCCTTCATCTGGCGTGCCGTAAGGAAGATGATAGGTATCTCAGCGTTAGCCTGACGTATGTCGGCAGCCAACTGGAAACCGTCTTTCTTCGGCATCATCACATCAAGCACACATATATTATAAGGTGTCTTCAGGAACGCGCGGTAACCAGCCTCGCCGTCAGAGCACAGGTCTGTCTCGTAACCTTTTGCCTGTAAGTACTCACGCAACAACATTCCCAGATTCTCGTCGTCTTCACAAAGAAGTATTTTCTGATTCTCTTCCATCTTTTTATTCTTTTAATTATTACTGATGCAAAGATAATCATTAATACATTTATGCGCAAACTTTTTCGGGATTTATATTCTTCGTTTTAACAGTATTAACGAAATTTTGTGTTTATAATTGATTATATTTAATTATATAAGCCCTGTTTTGTTACTTATCATCCTCGTTTATGGTATCGATGGTTATAACAAACGTGGTACCTTTACCATATTCCGAGTCTACGGTGATAGTGCCCTTGTGTATATCTATGACCTTCTTAACGTATGCCAGTCCAAGTCCGAAACCTTTCACATCGTGCCTGTTGCCGGTATGCACCCTGTAGAACTCCTCGAATATCTTTTTCAGGTTTTCTTTCTTTATGCCCATTCCGCTGTCACGCACGGATATCTTCACCTTGTTACCCTCGTTCCATGTGCGCAGGTACACATTTAGCGGAGAATCAGGCTTACTGTACTTCACGGCATTGTCCATCAGATTAAAGAACACATTACTGAAGTGTGTTTCCTCCACATACACTGTCGAGTCAACAGCCTCCACCTCTGTATATATCTTGCCACCTGTATGCTCCACACGCAAAGAGAAGGAGTTGGCTATGTTCTCTATCATCTCGTTGATGTCAACCTCTTTCATCTTGAAGATACCCTTCTTCCTGTCAAACATTGACATCTGCAACACTTTCTCCACAAGGTAACGCAGTCTCTTTGTCTCCTCATTAATGATATTGCCCAGATGTTCCCTCATGGACTCTGACTTCTCCACGCTCTTATCATTGAGCATCTGAGCTGCCAGTGATATGCTTGAGATAGGCGTCTTCAACTCATGCGTCATATTGTTCACAAAGTCATTACGCATCTCCGAGTATCTCTTCTGACGGAATATTATCACGATGGTGAAGACAAACGTTACCAGCAATACAAGAGTAAACACCAGGGCCGGAATAACGAAGTGGATGCTTGAGAATATGTAGTCATTTATATCCGGGAAATGTACATTGACATACCCCGACTGTGACGTTGCGTCATTACGGAACAACGGCTGCGAATAGGTCTTGTCCCTGCCCTCCTCACTAAATTCAGGACAGCGGTACACTTCCTTGCCGTCACTCTGAGTAACGGTAAAGTGATATGGTATGTCTATGCCGTTATTCAGCAGCTCTACCCTTATATCACGGTCTAACTGCTTGAAGTTGACACGTTCCTTCAGAGGTTTGTCACTGGCAGTGTAAAGTATGGCATACACCACCTCGTCAAGCAGCGAACGCTGATATACATAACGCTTGCGCACTATCTCCTGCATTGACTTCTGGGCCTCAGCAAGGGTATTCTTGTCCTGACGGCTCATAAGGTCTTTCTTCATCTTCTGTGGCGACAGTGTTATGGTGCGCAGCTCAAACGATGAATATATGGTGCCGTCGTCACCCACAACAGAATACTGGTGCGACTGCTGCAGCGGTGCTCCCACCTTGTTACCTGATGTCATATCATCATTGACAAAAGCCTTGCGCTCTGTCTCGTTCACGTCTTTCTCCAGATATTGCAGCGTCTCGTTCAGCTCCATGTTATGCGCCGCCTGATACAAGGCACGTGTAACCGACTCGTCAAACTGCTCTTTCTTCATCTTAGTCATCTCCTCTATATAGAGTATCTGAATAAAGAGCAGGCCGACAAACGACACACCCATAATTACCGCTATAATCCAAATAGTCGATCTTTTCATCTTTTAATTTTAAGTAGGTTTAGTTTGCGAAATTACAAAATTTATGTCGCACAGACAAGTATTTTCGTCTTTTATTTTCAACTAATATCATATTGTCATAAAACTACCGTTATTTATGCCAATGTGATATTTCATAACTCAAAATGCTTGCGATACAGCCTTTACGACTCTATTCCTGACAGAAAAGCGCCCAAGAATCGCACTTTTTACATCTCCTTAACAATCAACACTATACAGACATCGCACAAATTTCACATAACAAAACCTATCGTTTCATATTGTAAAAGCTATCACTTTACACCGTGAAAGCTATCGAATGACAGCGTAAAAGCTATCACTTTACAGTGTAAAAGCTATCACTTCATAGCACAAACCGACTCAAAAACCAACCACTTTCCGTTCTCTTGCTATCCAATTCTTCATATATACTCATCCATATATCGGCAAATGTACACATCTGCCATCCTCTTTCAGCACGCCGCACAGCACGCCCCAAAAAAGCAAATTGCCACCAAAAAGCTATTTTTGGTGACAATTTGCTATTTTTAAGTTATTACAGCTGCCCTGACAAACTAATTTTTCGTTTACACCCAGCAAAACACATACAAAAAAAAAAGAAACGCATAGACACCTGCATGAGGTTAAATCTATTCGTTTCTTCTTTGCAAATATTAGCCAAAGCAATGCGATGACCAATGTTAAGAATAATCTATTCCAATCAGAAACACACGTTTAACAATTATCTCCGAACATGTCGGTGCAAAGGATGGTGGGTGTTTAATTGTTATACGCTCTCATTACACGTTTGTAATAGCCCTGTGTGCTTCTTACCTTGTAGCGCGGACCACCGTTCCATATACGGATGGCCTTCTCCACATTATTCGTCGGATTGTAGTAGCTCTGTATGAGTACGAACATCTCACGACTCTTTTTTACACTGAAGCGGTCATTAAGCGTGTAGCGCCTCTTGTCGCCTCTTTCTTTTAAGATGATGTTACACTGCTGCACCAGTATCGGTGTAATCTGCATAGCACCACATGATCTGCCACTCACGGCACGACTGTCTCCCCTACTCTCTACATGTGTGATGGCATCCATCAGAGGATCCCAATCATAGTTTTTTGAGCCATTTTCGCGTCCCTGGACTGCGAATGTCTCGAAGGTTAATACTGTTGTTAATACTGTTACCTTTGCAATCTTTGAAAAAATCATAATGTTACGGTTTCAGAAATCCGTACCCTCTCGTCCATAAGTCTTGCACAAGAACCGTCAATCAAAAGAACTAACCTGTTAAAGGTCTTTACACTTTTATCAACAGAACGACATCTGCTTATTGCGGAGCAATGTCAAGCGTGCAGCAGTTCTGAACGCGATTCGTGAAGCGGCAATGTACAGATGGCTGAAAGTAGATTTTGAGTATCTGACTAACAGGTCTGTTGTGCGACATTGCACATCTCCCGATTTCCAGTTAATAACTCAGTGAAATATACCATACACAAAGGTATACAATTCACCTTTTCTGCTGCAAAGTTACAAATAATCTACTGTGTGCGCAAACAGTTTTTGCTGTTTTTTCGTTAACGTGGTGATTTATTGACTATTATCAACACGCATCACCTTTGGCCTTCAACAAGATGGAAGTAGCCCCGATGGTGAACAAAGTACCATCTTCTATCACTCTGCGCTCACGGTCTCCAAGTATCTGATTATCCACAAATGTACCTGTATAGCTCGGACCGTCACGTAACACATACTTCAGTTTTCCGTTCTTTCCCCTTGATACATTTATGACACAATGGTTCATATCTATAGACGGGTCGTTAGTCTCTATCGGCGTATTACATTTGGAGCCTTTCATATAACGTCCTATCACATTGTCGCCCATACGCAACGGCAACACCTGCTTATAGTGAAAGACATTCTCTATAACGACTATCGCCCCTACTCCCTCGTCTGTATTCTCTACTGTAGGATTTTCTTCTTTCTGCCTGTTGCGCAACTTTGACACACCAATGCGTATGCCAAACTCCTTTCCGCAACTGTCACATTGAAACACCAATGACTGACCAGCCTCATAACGTGTCTCGTCAAACGTTATAAAATTATCACACTTAGGACACCTTACTCTTTTCATAATTTCTGCACCCAAGTGCCGGCAAACGTTTCATTCTTCTTTTTCAACACATTCAAGGCTTTCTCCGCCTCTCTCTCTGAGCCATACGAGCCATAGACCACACGTCTCATGCTACCATTCTCATACACAGAAGCCTCCTTATAGCCCGCCCTGTTAAGTCTCTTTACGAAGTCCTCAGCTCCCTTCTTGCTCACACGGCTTGCCAAGATGATGGAATACTGGCCCTTTACAGTCTCTTTTGAGACTTCGCCAGTCTTTTCTGCCTGCACCTTGGTGTCTGCAACCGCTTCCCCAGCCGCCTCCTGCTTCACTGTCTTTTCTGTTATATTCACAGTGTCAGCAGGAACACTCTCTGAGTTTGTTGCTTTCATAAATGTGTCTATCCCCTCTCCTATCTTGCTTACCACTTCCTTGCCGGTATCGCCTACAGAGCCTCTTATGACATTGCTGCTCTGACTGCCGCGTCCAACGGTAAGCGAGTTATATGCCAACGGCAACAGAAGAAGAATTAACGAAGCCGCAGCAGCATACCACATTTTCTTATAGCTTACATATATGCCACGCTCTTCTTCCTCATCTTCCACCTCGTCGTCTTCCACATCCTCTGTATCCTCCGCGTCATCCTTGACATCCACTTCCGTCTCACCTGCCACGACATCAGCAGCCGACAACAGTTTTTTCTCTGCGCTGTCCTCTGTGTCCGACGCGCCATCAGCGTCTGCAACGCCATTAACAGCATCCATGATATATGAAGTGAAACCATAGAGACTTGGTGAAACAAGTCCAGCCACACAAGGCTCAAAATCGTAATAGCCCTCTGCAGTCTTGCTCACCGTACCTATTCCGCGGAACTTATATTCTCCCTCTATCTCAATCTGTTGCTTTATCTCCTCTACCTCATTTTCTATCTTGCGAAGCGCCTCTGGATAGCTGAGGTCATAGGCCTCAGCATAAGACTGCACCAACAGAGAGTCGTTCAATACCAACTGGCTATTGAAACCCAACACACGCTGCGGCGGATAGAACGTCTTTTCCTCCATATCATACTCCGCAACCTTATGATGCGCCACAAATCCGCCAAAACCCGGAACTATGACGCAATCATTGCTGAGTAATAATATTTCTATATGTCGAGATAGTTCATTCATCACCGCAAAGTTAATCATTTTATTTCATTCAGACAAATAAAACCATTTTTTAACATAAAAAAACTTTATAATGCATCTACTTTCAACAAAAAGTCGTAACTTTGTATTATTAAAAAGGTGCAGACGTTTCTGCAACAAGGATATCTGTTACCACATATTAATTGTTAGCACAATGAAAAACAACATCTTACACACTCTTGCCTTTATAACAATCCTCTTGTGCACACTACTTTCTGCGTGCACATCCAAAGACAAGGGAACACCCGTTGTCAACGAGGACAAGGCTGCCAAGCAGAAGATGCAGGGCACATGGGTCAACGAGATTGAAGGAGATGCTGTATTCTCCGTCAAGGGAGATACCTTATTCTACAATGACTCACTAAATGCACCGGTGGCTTTCTATGTGCGCAACGACTCGCTCATTATAGCCAGCCACAAGGAGGTGAGGTATCTCATAACCCGTCTGAACTCCACCCAGTTGTACTTCATCAACAGCAACGGTGACGAGGTGATGCTGCAGAAGAGTTCCGAATCTCCGACCGTCGCAAAAGATGAGTACAAGGGAATAATTGACATCAACCAAGGCAGGAAGATTAAGAACGACACAGTGGTGATGTGGAACGACAAAAGGTTTCATGCCTATACACAAGTAAACCCCACATCATACAAGGTGTATCAGCAGACAGTGAACGATGACGGTATGACCGTTGAGAACATCTTCTATGACAACATCGTTTTCATAGCACTCTATGACGGCAGCAAGAGAATCTACGGCAAGAACATTCAGAAGAAAGACTTCGCCTCGTTGGTTCCGCAGGCCTATCTGGAGAGCGCCATCCTGTCTGACATAACGATACAGGGAGCCACAAAAGACGGTGTGCGATTCGTCGCCATACTGGTGCGTCCAGACACTTACACCAACTATCGTGTCAACATTGACATCACTCCTGATGGCAAAAGAAAACTGAGTATCTAAGATAAACAAAAGACAATGGAATTCAAATATAATGACGAGCGTTTTGCCGACATACAGATGCTGAGGTATCAGCTACCTGACTTTGAATCTCTCACGGCAAGACAAAAAGCATACATATACTACCTCTCTGAGGCTACCCTTTGGGGACGCGACATAACATTCGACCAAAACGGCCGCTACAACCTCTTGATACGAAAGACCCTGGAGGCTATACTATGCACATACGGCAAGAAGACCGAGGAAGGTTATGACACCTCTGACATCAAGCCTGAACTGATAGAGTATCTCAAGCGCGTGTGGTTTTCCAACGGCATATACCACCACTACGGTTGCGAGAAGTTCGAGCCGGGATTCACACAGGAATACTTTGAACAGTTGGTACGCGGCATCCCGGCAGACAAACTGCCTATGGCTGCCGATGAACTCCTGGGCACCATCTGTCCTGTAATATTCAACCCCGACATATTACCTAAGCGGGTTAACAAGGCAAGCGGAGAGGACCTCGTAAAGACTTCCGCATGTAATTTCTACCAAGACGTGACGCAGCAGGAGGCGGAGGAGTACTACAAGGCACTGAAAAGCCAGGCTGGCTCGCAACCGCCGTCTTTCGGACTGAACTCCACCCTCGTAAAGAAAGACGGTAAACTTACCGAGGATGTATGGCGCATAGGCGGGAAATACGGTAAGATCATTGAGAAAATCATTGAGAACCTGACAAAGGCGAAGCAATATGCTGAGAACAACCGCCAAAAGAAGATAATATCACTTCTCATTGACTATTACACCACCGGCGACCTGCATACCTTTGACGAATACTCCATAGAATGGCTGAAGGAGACCGACGGCAGGATTGACTTTATAAACGGTTTCATCGAGGTGTATGGAGATCCTCTGGGATACAAGGCCACATGGGAGGGCATAGTGGAATACCGTGACCTCGAGGCAAGTAAACGTACGCAGACAATATCCAATAACGCACAGTGGTTTGAAGACCATTCACCTGTTGACCCTCGTTTCCGCAAGCCGAAAGTAAAGGGTGTGGTGGCTAACGCCATCTGCGCTGCAATGATAGGCGGTGAGGAGTACCCTTCCACTGCCATAGGCATCAATCTGCCTAACGCTGACTGGATACGTGCGGAGCACGGTTCAAAGAGCATCACGATAACCAACTTCACCTCTGCCTATAACAAGGCAGCCAAAGGAAACGGTTTCCTCGAGGAGTTTGCCATTGACGCTGACACCGTAGCGATGATAAGGAAATACGGTGATGTATGCGATGACTTGCATACAGACCTGCATGAATGTCTCGGTCACGGCAGCGGACAGTTGTTGCCAGGCACCGACCCTGACGCACTGAAGGCTTACGGCAACACTATTGAGGAGGCAAGAGCCGATTTGTTCGGGTTGTATTATATTGCAGATGAGAAAATGGTAGAGTTAGGTTTGACGCCCGACATGGAAGCCTACAAGTCTAACTACTACACATACATCATGAACGGCATGATGACACAGACCGTGCGTATCACACTCGGCAACGACATCGAGGAGGCTCACATGCGTAACAGAGCCCTGATTGCCAATTGGTGCTATGCTAACCAGCATCTTGTATCTGCCACGGACGTGATAGAGAAGAAGAAGATTAACGGCAAGACTTACATAGCCATCAACGACTACCAGGCTCTGAGAAAACTCTTCGCTACCCTGCTGGCAGAGATACAGCGTATAAAGAGCGAGGGCGACTATGACGCTGCAGAGAAGTTGGTGGAGCAATACGCCGTTAAGATAGACGCGAAGCTGCATGAGGAAGTGCTCACGCGCTATCGCAATCTGAACATTGCGCCATACAAGGGATTTATCAACCCACGCATGACACCCGTATATGATGCCGACAATAACATTGCCGATGTCACACTTGACTATACAGAGTCGTTAACCACACAGATGATGAGATATTCCAAGGACTATTCACGATGAAATACGCAGAATACATTCGCGAAATAGAAATAGATTCTCTATGGAGCGGCAGGAAACACATAAAATGGGCTCTTAACCGCCATGTCAACATCCTCTCAGGCGTCAACGGCGTAGGAAAGAGCACAATATTAAATAAGGTGGTGACACCACTGATGACCTCGCATGGCATAACGCAAAACGACAACGGGGTGACATTGTTGCTGTCGCCCGAGGACGCCGATGCCATACGCTTTGACATCATACGCTCTTTTGACCGTCCGCTGATTAATCACGAGATGACGGCAAGACTGGACTTCAAGATAGCCACAGAGCTTGACCTGCAGTTGTTTAACCTGCAGAGACGCTACCTGGACTATCAGGTGAATCTTGGCAACCGCATCATACAGATGTTACAGAGCGGTGCACCCGACGCTGCACAGCAGGCTCAGAAGTTGTCTGACGGCAAACAGAAGTTCTACGAGATTGTTGACAAGTTGTTCTCTGACACCAACAAGCATATCATACGCACAGAGAACGAGATACGCTTTGACCAGATGGGAGAGGTACTCACACCCTACCAGCTGTCAAGCGGAGAGAAGCAGATACTCGTGATACTGCTCACTGTCCTCGTAGAGGATGAGCAGCCATACGTTCTCTTCATGGATGAACCGGAAGTGAGCCTCCACATAGAATGGCAGAAGGTTCTCATCAAGTCCATCATGAACATCAACCCTAACGTACAACTTATTCTTACCACCCACTCGCCAGCTGTCATCATGGACGGATGGACTGACTGCATAACAGAAGTAGGAGAGATAGAAGTAAAACAAAATAGTGAATCTAAATAGATACATAACCTCTGATTATATCAGCGCCGCAAACAAATTGCAAGGGAAGAAGGCCCGCAGACGCATCGTAGCCTATGTAGAGAGTTACGATGACGTCTTATTTTGGCGTATGGTCTTGTCTCAGTTTGAGAACGAGAAACAATATTTCGAGGTTATGCTCCCGACACAGAGCACACTGAACAAGGGTAAGAGGCAGGCACTGCTCGCATTAATGCGACAAGGGGCAGGAAAAGACATGATAGCCTGTGTTGACGCTGACTATGACTACCTTATTCAAGGTAACACACACCAGTCTGAGTTTATGCTCAACAACCCCTATGTCATTCACACTTACGTCTATGCCATAGAGAATTACCAATGCTATGCACCATCCCTGCACAACGTCTGTGTCATGGCAACGCTCAATGACCATATACTGTTCGACTTCAACCAGTTCCTCTCGGAATACAGCCGTGCGCTGTTCCCCCTCTTTGTTTGGAGTATAATGCTATACCGCAAGGGCGAATACCACCATTTCACCATCACCGACTTCAACATTGTCGCAACCATCAAACACATGCGAATAAGCCAGATGGGCGAGGCTGTTGACAAGGTGCGCCATAAAGCTTTTGTCAAGGTTAAGGAACTGCAACGCAAACTCCCGGGAAGGAAAGAGGAATATCTGAAGACGAAGGACAGTCTGCTCGCCCTCGGTGTCACCCCTGAGACCACCTATCTTTATATGCAGGGACACCACCTGTTTGACAACGTGGTGGCTCCCACCATGCAGAGCGTTTGCGACGAGTTGAGAAGAGAGAGGGAACGGGAAATCAAATCCAAGGCTTTGCATTCCCTGCAGATGCAGAATGAGTTGTCTGCTTATACCAAGGCGCAGAGTGACATATCATCCATGTTAAAGAAAAACCAAGGCTATACGCAGTCCGCCCCATACCAACGTATGATTGCCGATATAGACAAGTTATTAAAGTGTGACGAAAAGTAATAAGAACACAGTACTAATATCTATCGGTTGCAACATCAATCGTGACAAACAGATGAAGAAGGTACGCGAGTGCCTTTCCGAGATATTTCCTGACATACATTTCACACGTTCCCTGACGTCTCCTGCATGTCCGGGGGATGGTGTGTACTCCAACATGCTGGCGGAACTGAAAACTGAATTACCTGAGCAGAACCTGGTGACACGACTGAAGCAACTGGAACAGGAGATGGGCGACAGTGCGGAACAGAGAAAACTCGGGAAAGTGATGATGGACCTTGATATCCTTCGCTACAACAACGAGAAACGTCATGAAGACGACTGGGAGCGTCACTATATACAAAGATTATTGAGATACACCATGCGTGTTGTTGTCATCCTTATGACCGTTGCTTTCTCACACAGTTTCTCCTACGCATCCTCTTTTCAAGAGCAAAACAAGACATCAGATGCCGACCTTCTCGGCAAAGCCATAGAATACTATCAGGGGGGCAAATACCATGAGAGCATCCTCGCATTTGAGCGGCTCAACAGCAGGTACAAGCTCAACGCCCGCTTCATAGCATACCTCGGCATGAGTTATTTCAAGGAAAACCAATATGAGGAAGCTGCCAAGTACCTGAAGGCATCGCTCCCTGAGCTGGAAGCTTACTCACCGTATGAGCGCGCCGTATATACCTATTCATGTGCAGAGAGTTTTTTCTACATGGAGAAATACCATGAGGCCATAACCTATTACAACATGGCACTTCCGCTGACCAACGGCAACAACCGTGCGGACATTCTCTTCCACAACGCTTTCGCACACTATCTCACTGAAGGGGTGACAGACACCGTAAAACAACTCTTCAGCGATGCGCTGCAGACATACAAAGACAACACCGCCACTGCCACCCAGCAACAGGCGGCACGCCTCAAGCAAACGGAGAACATGCTCCGCGCCATGCAACACGCTGAACCCTAACATTTCTCCCTTCATTTTTTACGGAGACTTACCATCTGTTCTTTATGATGTTTTACATTTGAAAATACATAAATCACACTCTTTTATATATTTCAAAATGTAAAAAACTACCTGATCACACAAGCAACTCTTTACAGACAATTGTTTTTCACGCTAACCAAATATTTTTCATCATAATAATTTGGCGAATAAAATCTTTTTGTTATCTTTGTAATTGGAAAGTGGAGCGTAACGATGCTGTCACACTGTGACAAACCTATTGTTTAGACAGCCATTTTCCCAAGAAAGCGTTCCGCGCTTCATTCCTTTAATGCGAAATCGGCAAAATTTCAGTTAAACGAAGGATATGAAGGACTAACGGTTCGCCTTTTGTTTGTATGTGTACGTATGCATACAGCCCTCGCTGTATTGCTCGAGCATATACGGCGAGGGTGATTTGTAGTTATTCATTTCGTTTATGGTGTTTGCCGATACCAGCATTAAGATGAGTAAAGACAATCTCCCCGCTTTTTTGTATCCCTTAATATCTACCAATGACTTTGCTCAGGGAGAGGCTTGTCGAGAATAATATCTTAAAACTATGAAGCGTTTTATTATGTTTTTTATGGCTCTGACACTGATGATGCCATGTGTGAATGCTCAAAACAAAATTTTACAAAAGGCTATTAAGAAAGAGTACAAGACCAAAATGAAACAATACAAGAAGGAAGGTTGGAAACTTTTTGGCTCTTCACGTAGTCTTGACGTTGCGTTGCTGAAACACTATGACAAGTTGGAGACACTTGGCGAAAATGCTTATGAGATTGTAGGCATTTGTGCAAAATACAAGTCTGACAACGTTGGACATCAGGCTGCAATTAACAATGCTTGTAATACATACGCACGCAATGCCGGTAGTCATGTAAAAGGACGTGTTGTCAGCGATATGGCAAGTAATGGCGATGACACTTCGGCAGAGTTCGATCATTTCTATGCAGCGTATGAGACTTTGGTAGAAAAAGAGATACGTGGTGAGATGCAGGAGTCTTACGCTATTTATCGTGACCTTGGTAATGGGGAGAAAACTATGCAGGTTTATTTCATTATAAATGAGGATGCAGCAACCAAGGCTCGCATACGTGCGTATGAAAATGCAATGAAGGAGAGTGAAGCCGCACAGAAATATGCCACAAAGGTAAGCGAGTTCATTCGCGAAGGCTTTGAGGCAGAACAAGGAAAATAAAAACCAAGAGCATGAGGCAAACCTTAATTATAATACTATTAACATTCTTCACATTCTCCCTGTCTGCACAGACATGGGAGAGTGTGAAGAGTAGTCGTGAATACCTATATGGTGAGGGATGGGGTAATTCCATTGACGAGGCTGACAAACAGGCCCTGAACGCATTGATAAGCAAGATAGCCGTCAATGTATCATCAACGACAAAGAGTGATGACAAGTCTTCTGTAAGAAACGGAGAGTTGAATGAATTATCAGAATTTCAATCAACGGTGAACACCTATGCACAAGCCACACTTACCAATACAGAACGACTCATAATACACAATGAGCCTGATGCTCATGTTGGACGATGGATAAAACGTTCAGAAATAGATAAGATATTTGCCTCACGCATATTAAAGGTTAAAGACCTTGTATCTTCTGCTCAGAGAGCAGAACAGAAGGGCAAGGCTGATGATGCCTTGCGTAACTATTACTGGGCCTTGACATTGTTGAAGTCCGTGCAATATCCTAATACTGTAAAATACACAGACAATACTGGTATAGAAAGACTCTTGGTTACGTGGATACCAGAGAAAATGAATGCGGTATTTGATGATTTGGACGCAAAGGTCGTCAAGCGCAGTGGCGATGAAGTAGAACTGTATATAACATATAAAGGAAAGCCTGTTAACAGTGTTGACTATACGTATTTTGATGGACAGACATGGAGTAACATCTACAGTGCAAAAGATGGCAGGGGAGTTTTGGAACTTGCCCCAGGTAACCAAAGCAAGTCGTTCCAGTTAAAATATGAATTTGAATATCGTGGTCAGGCGATGATAGACCGCGAACTGGAGTCTGTCTTGAATGTCGTAAGGAGCACTCCTATGAGAGATGCCTATGTCAATGTTAGTACAGATAGAGAGTCTGAGGCAGTAAAGGCGGCAACATCAAAGGTGCATACCTCATTTTCCAATACAGCAGCTGCTATTTTGTCTGCTCCAAAGACTGTTAGCAATGGTGCGGACTATATGCCTATAATAGATAATGTGATAAAAGCGATACAGGCAAAGAACTATGGTTCGGTTCGTCAATTCTTTACGACTGATGGTTGGGATGTATATCAACGATTGATACAATATGGCAGCGCAAGGGTAGTTGGCACTCCCTCATGTACTTTCTTACAGAATGGTGATAATGTCATAGGACGTGGTGTACAGATGGCTTTTTCTTTTAAGAGTGGCGTGAGGAAATCGTTTGTGGAGGACGTAGTATTTACATTTGACAAGGACAAGAAAATCACTAATCTTGCCTTCGGTTTGGGCGATACTGCCGCAGACGACATCCTCAACAAAGGGGTATGGAGTGAGACGGCTCGCATGGCATTGATGAATTTTCTGGAAAACTATAAAACAGCATACGGACTGAAAAGGCTCGACTATATCCGCTCCATTTTTGATGATGATGCGGTAATCATAGTGGGTAATATGGTGCGTTCCTCTACTATGACAAAGAACCCCGAGACCGGTATGGCCACAGTGTCTAATAATAAGATACTGAAAAAAAACCGCTATACCAAAGATCAATATCTCGACAAACTGCGTATGTGCTTCAATAGTAACGAATATATTAACATACGTTTCGCAAACAATGATGTGGTGAAACTGGCAAAAGGCGGAGAACTCTATGCTATTCAGATAGCTCAGGATTATTACTCCACCAATTATGGAGACAAGGGCTACCTCTTCCTTATGGTTGACATCAATGATCCTGACAAGCCGATAATAAAGGTGCGTACATGGCAACCGGAGAAAGATCCAAACTTCGGACTGTACGGTCCTGGAGACTTTTGATAATTCATAATTCATAATGCATCTGATAATATGAAGAAAAATCTTATTCTATTTCTGTTTCTATTTGTATGGGTGACAGGCGCATGGTCGCAAGATATGGCGGTGGCAGACTTCTCTCTTGACGAGACAGATCTTACCGCAAACCTTGACGGAACAACAAAATATGACCAGAATGGTGAGAAGTGTGCTTTAATAAAGATATTCACTACCGCCACAGGTTTAACCTTTGATGTAGGTTCTCTTGGAGTGGTTGAAATAATACAGAAGCCTGGCGAGATATGGCTTTACGTACCGCATGGAGTAAGGCGAGTTACCATCAACCATCCGCAACTCGGAATGTGTGACTATACCTTCCCTACTTCAATAGTAAAAGCTCGTACTTACCGTATGCGACTTGTTGCAGGTCAGGTACAGACTACGGTACATAGGGCAGTCACATCGCAGTATGTGGTTTTCAAGGTGTCACCCTTAAAAGGCTCTGTAGAGATTAACGGACAGATGCTTGACATCATTGATGGTGGAGCATCTGTGCGACTACCGTTCGGGACATACGATTATACGGTTCGTGCACCGCGTTATAATCCAATGTCTGGAAAGGTTACAGTTAACGACCCTCAAAACAAGCATTCCGTATCCGTGAGCCTAGAACCGGCTTTTGCTTCGGTTACTATGAGTGTAGATGCCGATGCCGAAATATGGATTAATGATCAGAAGTGTGGTACACGCACATTTACGGGAGAATTGAGCTATGGCACCTATCTTATTGAGTGCCGCCAACAGGGCCACCGTTCTTCACTGCAAGAGATAACATTAACTAAGGAAAACGCAGTTCAACCAATTTCTTTGCCAAAACCTACTCCTATATATGGTTCTATTGACATAAACTCCACACCTATTGAGGCTGATATCTATATTGATGACAAGAAAATAGGTGTGTCACCTATGTTTGTGCAAGATTATCTGATAGGCACGCATAGAGTCAGACTGTCAAAAGCTGGACACAGTGATTTCTCACAGGTCATTACTGTAGAGGAGGGACAGACCTTTGAAGTTAATGCAAAATTAGAGGTAAATAAGAAAGATGCAGAATCAACATTAACTAGTGTTATCAAAGATAAGCAGAAAATTATGGTTGCTGGATTGACATTCTATTTAATTCCTGTGGAGGGTGGTACTTTTATTATGGGTTCTAAAGCTTCTGATGCTTACGGTGTTGATAAACCATCACATAGCGTAACACTAAATGACTATTACATTGGCCAGACAGAGGTGACTCAGGAACTATGGCAGGCCGTGATGGGCAATAATCCAACATATTTTACAGGAAGGGAACTTCCAGTAGAAAATGTTACCTGGGATGACTGCCAAACTTTCATACGTAAGCTGAACTCAATAACAGGAAAAAACTTTCGTTTGCCTACGGAAGCGGAATGGGAGTATGCCGCATGTGGTGGTAAGAAAAGTAATGGATACAGATACAGTGGAAGCGACAATATAAATGATGTTGCATGGTTTGAAAACAATAGTGGTGACAAAACACATCCCGTTGCAAGAAAAAAACCAAATGAACTTGGATTATATGACATGAGTGGTAACGTACAAGAGTGGTGTAGTGATCTAATGACAACATATAGCAATAAACCACAGGTGAATCCGCAAGGTGCATCCTATGGGCGTTTTCGCGTGGTGCGTGGTGGCAACTGGTATTCAAATGAAAGAACATGTAATATTTCCGATCGTCGCTGCTATCCACCAGAACACAGAGAATTCAACCTCGGACTGCGTTTAGTCATGCCTAAATAAGAAAGTAAAAGTAAATCGGATAGATCCATTATAAAATGATAGTGATACCACATCCTATAAAGCAGTTAATAGTTAGTCAACACGATTTCCTTTTATCAATGATAGAGCGTTTTCCTTTCCTCCTTGAGGAATGGATTAGTAAACAGGAAAAAGAAGTTGAAACTTTAGCAAAAGAGGAAGCGAAAGGCGATTTTAATGTATATTCCTCAATCTGGAGTTCCGAAATGTCAAGGACTGATTTTTGTTATAATGAGGAACTGATTTTTAATAATGCAATGCTTATCATGATATATTCTTACTATGAGTCCATACTGTGTAGAATAGCAAAGGAGTGTGATGCTAAAGATGAAAGACCTAGTACAATTGCTGGGAAATTTAATAAAACCATTGATGGGGAATATCGTGACATTTCAGAATTCTTATATGATTTAGTACTTCCTTTAAGAAATCAGTTGTGTCATAATAATAATGGTACACTTTATAAAAAGAGTAATGAAAAAGAAAAAGCAAGAATCAAAAGTTTGAAAACAAAGAAATATATTTCAGAAGAGGATGGGAGAATTCATGTACTAGACAGATCCTTTATCAAAAAAATATTAGAAGATGAATATAAGTTGCTTCTTAAACTTGCTGAATTATGTGGATATAAAACAACTGTGCTCGGTCGATGTAAGATGGATGTGTTAAATATAAAACAAAAATAGCACCGTATGAAAAAAATCTTTACAGGAGTATTCGTTTGTATATGTTTGACAGCGAATGCCCAGCCAGACTCTTTTAATGCCTTCCGCAATCAGCTAAAGCAAGGTTACGGAGAGTTTCGTAAGTCAGTGCTTGACAGTTATGCGGACTACCTTGCGAAGGTGTGGAAGGAGTATGAGGTGTTTCGTGGCATTAAACGTGATGACACTCCTAAGCCTGCGGTGGCACCTGACACAAAGACAACTCCAAGCGGAACACCGAAAGAGACAAAACCAACGGTGCCTCCTGTAAAAGAAAAAACACGAGAAGAGACCGTTGCACCAGTGCCTTCTCATGTACGGCCATCAGTTCCAGAGGTAACCAATAATACCGTCGTGGACTTTTATGGTATTTCTGTAAAAGTTCCACAGTTGCATACTGTTGATATAGATGCCATGACATCTGACGAAGTATCAAAGGCTTGGTCGGAATACAGTTTGAATGGTACAAAGAAGATAGCAAACTGTTTTATGGAAAAGGCCAGAGCTATGAGACTGAATGACTGGTTTACATACGAACTGGTGAAGAAGAGTGTTAACAAACAATATGTGGAGCCCAAGGTGGAATTGTGGTGACTCAAATTGGTAGAATTTTCGGTTTTACAGAAAACTCATTGTGAGCGAGTGAAACGAAGCGTATGGACTAACAGCCTACAAAGGGGGCTGACTCGCATAGAGGGGGCTTAAATCGCTAAATACGAGGTGGGACATTTTGCGAAAATGCCTTATCGTGCCTTTTGGAGGTGCAGGATGGTGTTTTTTGGTGTAAAAGCTATGCTTTTACATAGTGATATGATAGCTTTTGCTGCATAAAGTGGCGTGAATGACAGGGTAAAGTGATAGCTTTTATGACCTAAAAGCTATCACTTTACTGCGTTTTAAGAAAACTTTACAAAAATTCACATTTAGAGAATTGGTATGTTTTTCGGTTTAGGGGCAAAGAAAGGATTAGCTTGAACAAAAGAAGACACTGCACATGGTTAAGGATTTCTATATATGATAAGACATAAACATATATACTTTCAAGATAGAAGTGCAATTTCTTGGAGTAGGAAATAGACATCCCTCTCTGTAGGACGCAGACGTTCTCGGAGCGTAGCGA
>OCTW011606791.1_pt1 | contig 29784 bp, 19 predicted proteins | sample 1539671 | NCBI WGS metagenome assembly OCTW01 (sample SAMN02144230, study PRJEB22623) | gut metagenome | biome: sheep rumen | host: Ovis aries | place: New Zealand | reverse complement strand
ATTGCAAATCCGCCCGAACAAATGCAAATCCGCCCGAACAAATGCAAATCCACCCGAATGGCTATGCTTACTTAGGTGCTGAGTAATTACAGCCGATGTTTTCCGTGTTAAGATTTGTTAAGCAGATGTATTCTTTCTTTTGTTTTCTGATTTCCTGTTTCCAGTTTGTTTCTTCCGCATATTCTAGCAAAACTACCTTGTCAAATGCGACTGAAGATATATGTATTTACCAACTTAGTTCTTAACAATCGCTACCAAGGTGATGCCACAGGCTATGAGCAGTGGGCCTTTCGGAGCGTTAGCGACTGCAAAGGGCGAAAAATTGCGGCGGATAAGCATTTTATTCGATAGTTTTCACTACCTTTGCGGTGTAAATGGTTCACACTCCGTGATAAAAAGGGAATCAGGTGAGAATCCTGAACAGTCCCGCTGCTGTGAGCCGTCCTTAACGGTTTCCAACAAGAGCCACTGACAGGTTGTCGGGAAGGCGTTGGAAGCATGACGGCGAAGTCAGAATACCTGCCATTACACCCCACTCTCACCACTACGATGCATGGCTGGTGAGAGAAGCCAGTGATGAATATACGACTGACCAAGACGCTTCTTGTCGGTCTCATGGCAGGGTATGCCATGAGCATTGCCGCACAGACCCGTGCCGACAGCACCGACAGCATCCGCCATCTCGACGAGGTGGTGGTCACGTCCAAACTGACCTTCCGCGAAGTCATCCCGTCGCAGAAACTCAGCGGCGAGCAACTCGCCAAGCTCAACACCCACTCCGTGGCTGACGCCCTGCGCTATTTCGCCGGACTGCAACTCAAAGACTACGGCGGCGTGGGAGGCATCAAGACCGTCAACATCCGCAGCATGGGCACCAACCACCTGGGCATCTATTACGACGGGGTGGAACTGGGCAACGCCCAGAACGGGCAGATCGACCTGGGACAGTTCTCGCTCGACAACGTCGACGAGGTGACGCTCTACAACGGACAGAAAAGTGCCATTTTCCAAACGGCCAGTGATTTCGGCCATGCCGGATCGGTCTATATCCGCACCCGCCGCCCATGGTTCTCTTACGGCGAGACGCATCATGCCCACTTCAACGTGAAATACGGTTCGAGCGACATGATCAGGTTGTCGGGCGTATACGAGCAGAAACTCACCGACCGGTTGAGCGCCTCATTCAGCGGTGGCTTTGTCAATGCCAGCGGCAAATACAAATTCCGCTACCGCCGCGTGAATGTCGACGGCACCACCGCATGGGACACCACCGCCGTCAGGCAGAACGGCGACATCCACGCCGAACGGTTGGAAGCCAACCTCCACGGAGTGCTCGATGAGGGATACTGGAGCGTGAAAGGCTACTTCTACAACTCCGAGCGGGGAATCCCCGGCGCCATCGTCAACAATGTGTGGAAACGGGGTGAGCGGCAATGGGACCTCAACACATTCTGGCAGGCGCAATGGCAGAAGAGCTTCTCCGACCGCTTCAGCAGCCGTGCGATGGCCAAATACGCCTTCTACCGCACCCGCTACATCAACCGCGACTCCACCCAACTGCCCGTCGACAACACCTATTATCAACAGGAATGGTATCTCACCACCTCACACGTGTATGAGATCCTGCCCAACTGGAGTGCCTCGCTCAGTTATGACCTGCGCTGGAACAAGCTCAACGCCACACCTTACGGCTTCGCCTACCCCACCCGCCTGTCCAACCTCGTGGCCGTGGCCACCGCCGTCGACTATACCCGGGTGAAACTCCAGGCCAGTCTGCTGGCCTCCATCATCAAAGACCACACCCGCAAAAATGGCGGACAGCCCACCCTCACCCGTTGGACTCCGGCTTTCTTCGCCCATTTCTATCCCCTGAAAAGCCGCATCTGGTCACTGAGGGCCTTCGTGAAGCGCAGTTTCCGGATGCCCACCTTCAACGACCTCTACTACACCGACATGGGCAACGCCTATCTGAAACCCGAGACAGCCACCCAATACGACATCGGCATGGTGCTGAGGAAGAGTTGGACAAGCGGACTGCTGCGGCATGTCGCGCTGCAAGCCGACGGTTACTACAACACCGTCAAGGACAAGATCATCGCTTATCCCAAAGGACAGCAGTTCCGCTGGACCATGCTCAACCTGGGCAGCGTCCACATCCATGGCGTGGACATCGAGGCGGAAGCCGACCTGCAGCCCCTCCCCGGTCTCACCGTGACGGGACGGGTGCAATACACCTACCAGGACGCACGCGACGTGACCGACCCCTCGACCCCCTACTACCGCGACCAGATTCCCTATATCCCCTGGCACAGCGGATCGGCCATCCTCGGACTGGCCTACAAAGGATTCGACCTGAACTACAGTTTCATCTATGCCGGCAAGCGCTACAACGAGCAGGAGAACATCATCTACAACCACATGGAGCCTTGGTATACCAACGACATCAGCCTCTCATACGGTTTCAAACGGAAGAAGACGACCTACAAACTGACGCTGGAGGTCAACAACCTGCTCAGTCAGGACTATGACGTCATCGTCAACTACCCGATGCCCAAACGCAACTACGTGGCGGGCATCAAAATCGAGTATTAGCCATGATCAAGAAACAGCTGCACATCCACTCTTTCATAAATCCTTGGCGAGGTGCCTGGAGCATCTGCCTCCTGCTCCTTGCCCTGTCGTCGTGCCGCGACGACAACATCGTGGTCTACCCCATCTCCCATGAGACCGGCGACCGGGTGATGACCGAGTACATCGGCATGTATGTGCTCAATGAAGGCAACATGGGGTCGAACAAATGCACCCTCGACTACCTCGACCTCGCCACCGGGGTCTACACCCGCAACATCTACCCCTCACGCAATCCCAACCAAGTGATGGAACTGGGCGACGTGGGCAACGACATCAAGATCCACGGGTCGAGCCTGTGGATGGTGGTCAACATGTCGAACAAGGTGGAAGTGGCCGATGCCATGACCGCCGTGAGCCGTGGCCATGTGGACATCCCCAACTGCCGCTACATCGCCTTCGACGGCGGATATGCCTATGTGAGCAGCTACGTCGGCGAGATCAACAAGGAGTCGGTGGTGGGCGGCGTCTACAAGATAGACACACTCTCGCTCCAGGTCGTGGGCAAGGTGAACGTCGGTTTCCAGCCCGACGAACTGGTGGTGAGCGACGGCAAGATCTACGTGGCCAACAGCGGCGGATACCAGGCCCTCCAGGGCAAAGGCTATGACCGGAGGGTGAGCGTCATCGACATCGCCACGTTCACCCATGAGTATGACATCGATGTGGCACCCAACCTGTCGCTCATCCGGGCCGACGGCCACGGCCGGTTGTGGGTGGCCAGCCGGGGCGACTATCAGAAACATCCCTCACGCCTCTACCGCCTCACCAAGGACCGCACAGGCCGGATGGCGGTGACCGACTCCATCGACACGCCGGTCAGCGGCCTGCACCTCAAAGGCGACTCCCTCTATTTCTACGGTTCGACGTATGCCTCCGACTGGAAGCAGGTCACCCAATACGGCATCATCGACGTCAACCGGTGCGAAGTGGTCAACACCCACCTGATCAGTGAGACGGCAGAGCACCCCATCAAGACCGCCTACGGCCTCATGGTGCATCCCGTCACGGGCGACATCTACGTCATGGACGCCACCAATTTCGTGTCGAGCGGCAGTCTCACTTGTTTCGACAGCAAGGGACAGTTCAAATGGACCACCCGGACGGGTGACATCCCCGGACATGCCGTATTCCTCAGCAAAACCATCAAACGATAGATCCATAATCCATACACTCATGAAAAAAGCCTTCCCTATCCTCATCGCCCTGACCTTGGCTTCCACAGTGTCCGCCCAGCGGATGGACGACGTGGCAGAACACAGCAGGCACATCAAGGCCGTCGACGAATACCTGCCCGCTCCGGGACAGTTTGTCAACACCATCCCCGAATATGAGTCGGGCGACACTCCCGCCACGATGGCAGCGAAATGCACCCAGCGTATCGGCGGCGAGCAGTCGGAGATCATCACCCTCGGAGCCTACGGCGGATACGTCACCTTCCATTTCGACCACAGCATCGCCAACATCCAAGGACAGCGCGACCTCTATATCAAGGGCAACTGCTATGCAGGAAACAGCGAGCCCGGCATCGTCATGGTGTCGAAAGACACCAACGGCAACGGACTGCCCGACGACCCCTGGTATGAGATCTCAGGCAGTGCCGACACCGACAGTGCCGGACTCGTCGTCTACGGCTATGCGATCACCTACCAGCCCAATCCCCTGGGCGACATCACCTGGACCGACAACCAAGGCCACAGCGGCACCATCGACCGCAACAGTTACCATGAGCAGGAGTATTTCCCGCTGTGGCATGAAGGGCCGCTGACCTTCCATGGCACCCTGCTTCCGAAAAACGCCGCCAACCAAGGCAACGGCACGACGGAATACTGGGTTCTCTCGGCGTTCCGCTACGGCTACGCCGACAACGCCCCCAACAGCGACGTGGAAGCGTGCAGCATCGACCTCGCCTGGGCGGTGGATGAGAACCGCCAGTCCGTAGACCTCGACTTCATCGACTTCGTAAGGGTCTACAACGGCGAGAACCAGAAATGCGGGTGGATCGGCGAGACCTCCACCGAGATCTCGGGTGCGGAAGACCTGCACCTCGAGCAGTCGCTCAATGCCATCACAGCCCGCATCACCGCTCCCACTCCCTCCGAAGAGCGCAAGGAGACAGCCCGCTACACCCTCGACGGGCGCCTCGCCACCGCATCCCACCGCGGTGCGGTCGTCGTATGCTTCAGCGACGGGACCCGGGAAGTCAGGCTCAACCCGCCATCAACCTCCAATAATCCCAAATGATCCTATTCATTAAAACATTATTATTATATGAGAAAACTTTACGCAGTATTCATTTTCGCCCTCATGTCGCTCAGCAGCATGGCAGGCGATGTGGTGACTTTCGAACAATTCGAGGTCAACGAGAACGGCTATCTGAATGATTTCGGCGAGGATGCCTGTTTTGAGGCTGGAGGTTTCACCTTCAACTGCAACTACTTCCCAGAATGGAGCTATTGGTCGGGCTTTGCCATCTCCAACCGCACCAAGACGGCTTTCGATTCCTATGAGCTCGACCAATTCAACAGCTGTGTCGGCCAGGGAGCCAACGGATCGGAGAAATACGTCGTCGCGTTCCCCCAAGGTGAGACCATCGATGTCGACGCAGCAGGAGGCGAAGTCATATCCGGCTTCTATGTGACCAACAACGCCTGGGTGGTGGAAGCCATCCTCAACGGCGACGGCATGACACCTGGAGCCTTCGCCACCGGCGACTTCCTCACCCTGAGCATCATCGGCAATCATCCCGACGAGACCGCCGACACGCTGGTCTATTACCTGGCAGACTACCGCTCGGACAACGAGGCAGACCATTACTATGTGAGCGACTGGCGCTGGATAGACCTCCGTGCGCTGGGCCAAGTGGAGAGCATCACCTTCCGCATGGACAGCTCACGTAAAAACGACTGGGGCATGACAACGCCAGGGTATTTCTGCATGGATGACTTCAACGGCGAGGCACCGAGCACGGCCACTTTTGAGGAAATCGCCCTTCAACCAGAAAGTGCCTACAACGGTGCCGGCGTGGAAGGTGAGACCGTGACCGACATCTACGGTTCACAAGTCACGAAGAGCAAGTTTGTGAGCGGTGGCTACCAGTTCACCACGCTCTACAATGCCGCATGGGGTTCCTGGTCGGGCTTCGCCGTCTCCAACGAGACCGCCACCGTCTACGCCACTTACGCCGACCAATACCGCAGTTGCGTGGGCCATGGCCACGACGGCAGCAGCAACTATGCCGTGGTGTTCCCCTCCGCCATGGGAGAGGCCGTGGAACCCGTCGACGGTCCCAAGACCATCAACGGCATGTATGTGACCAATTCCGCATGGAACGTGAGTGCCTACACCGTGGGCGACGGCATGACACCAGGTGCCTTCACCACAGGCGACTGGTGCAAGCTCACCATCACCGGCACCCACGCCGACGAGTCGACATCCACGATGGATGTCTACCTGGCCGACTACCGCTCGGAGAACGCCGCAGAGCACTATTACATCGACCAATGGCAATGGGTAGACCTCAGCGGTCTGGGAGAAGTGAAGAGCCTCACCTTCGCCATCAGCAGTTCACGCAACAACGAATGGGGCATGACCACTCCGGGGTATTTCTGCATAGATGATTTCGGCGGACAGGCTGACGGCACTCTCGGCATCCACCCGGCGGCATCAGCAGGCTTCACCGCCGCCACCGAGGCCCAGCGCTTCACCATCGACGGCAAACGTATCAATGCCCGGCAGCGCGGTGTCAATCTCATCCGCATGAGCGACGGCACCGTCAGGAAAGTGCTGGCCAGATAAGTCTCCGGAAATGCGGAACCATCAAAGGCGGAACAGACAATCGTGACCACACCATCAAAAGAGGGCAGCCATTCCGGGCTGCCCTCTTCTGATATATAGACACAAGTCTTGCTATTTCTTCAGGATCTTCTTGCCATCGACGATATACACGCCGGGAGCCAACTGCGATGCGTCATGGCCCGCCTTCCGTCCCTGGAGGTCGTAGACAGCGCCGGCCGCTGCGCCACGGTCGCGGTAGACCACATCGACGATGCCGTCGGGCTCCTCGTTCACCTCCTTGTAAGCCCAAGCCGTGACGCCCGTGTTGCTCACGCCCGTGAATGCCACAGCCCGCTGGCTACCTGGCTCCATGGTCTGCATGACGAGCACGCCTTTATAGACGGTGTAGTTGGCGTTAAGCGTCATGTAGCAAGTGCCTTCCTCCAGGTTCCACAGACCGGTATAAGTGCCCGACACCGTGCCATCAGCATTGAGCGAGATGTCCACGGGAGTGGAGAGCGCCTTGCTCTCATGGTTGAGTCCGTAGCGGTGGATCAGGAGTTTGTAGTCGCCCACCACATAGTCGTGCGAGAAGATGTTCTTCTGGGCGATGTCCGCATCCGTCGTCTCCTCGCCGGTATACTCAAAAGGAGCTGCGCAGAGCCACCCGTCTCGGTTGAGGAAGCACTGATGCACCCTCACCTGATGCCCCTCGCCACCATTCTGGAAACGGGTGTGGTAGACCAGGTATGTGCGCCCGTCGTCAGCCGCCACGATGGAGTTATGGCCCTGCGACCGCTCGCCATCGCTCATGTAGCCCCAACTGCCGTAAGCACCGAAGATATTCTCGCCACGGTTGTCGCTGTTAGGACCGAAATTGAGCTTGTAGCTATTGAAGATGGCGCTTGCGCCTTTCACATCCGTATACGGGCCGTCGGGGTTCTGCGAGCGGAACACCCGCATCTGGTATCCGCCCTTCTGCTCCAGTCCGCCGTAGGTGATGAACATGTAGTAGTAGTTGCCGATATGCTCGATATAGCTGGCCTCGCCCGAGACATACCATCCGCCACCGATTTTCTTACCGAAATAGGGGTCACTGCTCACGTTCTGGTTGCTGCCTGCCACCAGATAAGTGGCATCATAGTCACGCAGTCCGTTCTCATCGTTGAGTTTCAGGATCCAGATGCCCCCGCTCCAAGAGCCGTATGACATCCACAGCTGTCCCTCCTCATCGTAGAAGACACAAGGATCGATGCAGTGAGGCCAGTAATTGCCCCAGCTGCCCCCCCTGTTGTAGCGTGCGGGCAAAGAACTTTGCGGCCCGAGCACGATTTCCAGGTCGGTTTTCTTGTAGCTCACGTCGGCGTTGTCGGAGACATTGAATCCGCTGAAGATGACAGGTCCCTGATAGCGGTAAGGTCCTGAGATGGAAGCGCTGGTGAGCAGGATGATGGAGGAGTTCCACCGGGGTCCGTTGATGCTCAGATACATGCACCATTTCTGCATCTTCTCGTTCCAGATGACGTCAGGAGCCCACATGTTGCCATCGATGCTGTAACCGTCGCCATAGGCAGCGGAATAAGCCAGGGCGTCGAAATTGCCGAACTCCACGTCGGCACCCCCCTTGGGCACGGTGGTCGTCTGGTTGGTGGTGAAGGCGAACCTGTTCTGGGCGTTGTTGGTGGTGGCATTGGCCCATGGCACATTGATGGAAGTCCAGTTCATCAGGTCATTGGAGCGTGCCGCAGCGCGGTGGCTGCCGAAGATGAACCAACATTCGCCATTGGGTTGCCACACAATCGACGGGTCGTGCACGGAAACCCTTTTCATTGCTTTCTTGATTTGGGCATTCATGGCCAGTGGCACGAATACCAGTAAGATCATAAGTAGTCGTCGCATATCAGTTTTAGGTTATATTCAAGTCTGAGAGGCGGGAGGAGCGGTTCTCCTCGGGAAAAAGCATCCAAAGTTAATGCAAAAAAGAGATTAAACAAAATATAAGTGCAAAAAACTTCTTCTTTTGTTTGGATATGCCCTTGGTTTGCACTATTTTTGTAGTCATGAAAAAAGCCATAGTCATCGGAGCATCGTCGGGCATCGGCATGGAGGTGGCCAAACTGCTGCTCTCCGAAGGATGGAGCATCGGCATCGCGGCACGCCGCACGGAATTGCTGCAGCAACTCAAGCAGCGGGAGCCCGAACGAGTGGAGGTGGAGACCATCGACGTGAACAGCGAGGAGGCAGAAGACCTGCTGCTGAGCCTCATAGCCGTGGTGGGAGGCATGGACCTCTTTTTCTATGCCCCCGGCATCGGTCATCAGAACATGGAACTGTCGGCCGACATTGAAGTCAGCACAGTGACGACCAATGCCCTGGGTTTCACGCGCATGATCGGCGTGGCCTATCGCTACATGGCCTCTCACGGAGGCGGCCACATCGCTGCCATCACCTCGATTGCCGGCACCAAGGGACTGGGTCCCGCCCCGTCGTATTCTGCCACGAAGGCTTTCCAGAACACCTACTTGCAAGCCCTCGAGCAACAAGCCAACACCCGTGGGCTGAAGATCAAGTTCACCGATGTGCGTCCTGGTTTCGTGGGCACCGCACTGCTCAACGACGGCAACAAATACCCGATGCTTCTCAAGGCCGAGGATGTGGCCTATGAGATCGTGGAAGCGGTGCGCAAAGGGGAGCATATCCGGGTCATCGACTGGCGCTGGCGCCTGATCACCGCCTGTTGGCGGAGGATTCCGAGGTGGCTGTGGAGAAGGCTGCCCCTGAAAATGACGAAGAAGAAAACCAACTAACCGCTGACAAGATATGGAAAACAAGAAGCACTACCATGTCGTGGCCGCCGTGATCACCGACGGCGACAAGTATCTCTGCATGCAGCGCTGCCGCTCCACCCATGACTACATCTCGGAGCACTGGGAGTTTCCCGGAGGCAAGAACGAGGAGGGAGAGAGCGACCATCACACCCTCGTGCGGGAGATCCGCGAGGAGATGGACTGGGATGTCTATGTGGGTCGCAAGCTCTGCACTGTGGTGCAGGAATATCCCGACTTCACCATCACGCTGACAGCCTACCTCTGCAAGGGAGGCGACGGGGACTTCAAGCTCCTCGACCACCTCGACTACCGATGGCTCACCCGTGAGCAACTCGACACGCTCAACTGGACTGAAGGCGACCGCAAGCTGCTGCCTTACCTGTAGACCGTGTATTGTCCGCCGTCGCTGTCGCAGTATTTGCGCAGCAGGTCTTGTATGAACTCCGCATTCTCCCTGACATGCTGCTCATTGCCGTCATAGCCGTTGATGAGCACCATCAGGTGTGTGGTGTTGATGTCGATCTTGGTCCGCTCATTGTCGCTGGTGGGAGTCCCCACCCCGCCGTCGGCATCCCGGTATACGGGTAATCCCTCGATATTGATCAATCCCCTGCCGATGCCCTCATAAGGTTCACCGGCACGCCCCACGCCAAGGGTCAGCGTGTCGCCATGAAACTTATCGGCGTCGAAGCCCCCGATGCTATAGCCATAGGCGATACTGGCGAGGTTGATGAGATCCACCAGCGTATCGATCTGATAGAGCGACTTTCCCTGCAGCACCCTCCGGATCAGCGCCTCGGAGGCCGGCCGGTAGCGCGAAGGGTCTTTGCCGCATTTCTTATACACCCGCCGGGTGGCCTCGATGCCCGGCAACTGTTTCAGCGTCTCTGTGGTCAGTTCGGCCTTGTAACGCTCGGCGAGGCTGTTGATCTCTCCCCACAGCGCCTCGCTGTAGGGTGTGTTCTTGCAATAAGCCTCCACGGCGGCCCCCACGAAGTCGGGGCACACCTGTTCGATCTCTTTTGAAACGATGATATTCATGTTGTACGGTTGATCAGTCTGTTGATGTTTGGCCGGCCGTGGCGTTCTCGCCGATCATTGTCAGGAACTCCTCTTCATTGACGATCGGGATGCCGAGTTTCTCAGCCTTCTGGAGTTTGGACGGTCCCATATTGTCACCAGCCAGGATGAAAGAGGTCTTGCCGCTGATGCTGCCGACATTTTTCCCGCCATGTTGTTCGATGAGCGTCTTGTACTCATCACGGCTGTGATGGGCGAAGACGCCGCTGATGACGATGCTCTTGCCCGAGAGCGTGTCGCCGACGGTCTGCATCTGTTGCTCGCTGAGACTCATCTGCACCCCATACCCCCTCAGCCGCTCGATGATCTCCTGGTTGGCCGGCTGCCGGAAATAGGAGATGACGCTCTGCGCGATCACGTCGCCGACGCCTTCCACCTGCGTCAGTTCCTCCAAACTGGCAGAAGCCAGGCGGTCGATGTTCTTGAAATGCCGTGCGAGCAGTTTGGCTGAGGTCTCACCCACGAAACGGATGCCCAGGGCGAAGACCACCCTCTCGAAAGGCACCTGACAGGAGTCGGCGATGCCTTTCACGATCTTCATGGCTGATTTCTGGCGCGAACCATCGCCGTTGATGTCCTGCACCTGGATGCGGTAAAGGTCTGCCACGTTGCGGATCAGGCCATGGCGGTAGTAGTCATCCACCGTCTCAGGACCGAGAGAGTCGATATTCATGGCCTTGCGGGCGATGAAATGCTCGATGCGCCCCTTGATCTGCGGCGGACAGCCCCCGTCGTTCGGACAATAGTGCGCCGCCTCGCCCTCAACCCTCACGAGAGGCGTGCCGCACTCCGGACAGTGGGTGATGAACGTGACAGGCTGGGCGCCCGGCTCGCGCCTCGAGGTATCAACCCCCACGATCTTGGGGATGATTTCACCGCCTTTCTCCACATAGACGTAATCGCCGAGATGGAGATCGAAAGCCCGGATGAAGTCTTCATTGTTGAGTGTAGCCCTCCGCACCGTGGTGCCAGCCAGGGCCACCGGTTCCATATTGGCCACGGGCGTGACGGCACCCGTGCGCCCCACCTGGTAGGTCACCTCACGCAGGCGGGTGCACGCCCGCTCCGCTTTGTATTTATAGGCGATGGCCCATCGCGGGCTCTTGGCCGTATATCCTAACGCCCGCTGCTGGCGCAGCGAATTGACTTTAAGCACGATGCCATCCGTAGCCACGGGCAAGTTGCGCCGCTCTGTGTCCCAGTAGGCGATGAAGTCGAGGATCTCCTGCAGTGTTTTGACTTTCCGCATTCCCTCGCTCACCTTGAAGCCCCATTTCCGGGCAGCCTCCAAGTTCTCGAAGTGCCCGTCGCAAGGCAGCGACTCCCCCAGCATCGAGTAGAGGTAAGAATCGAGCTGACGGCTGGCCACGAGGTCGGATTTCTGGCTTTTGAGCGTTCCGCTGGCCGCATTGCGCGGATTGGCGAAGAGCGGTTCCCCCGCGTCTTCCCGTTCGGCATTGAGCCGGGCGAACACTTTCCACGGCATGAGGATCTCGCCTCGCATCTCAAACCGCCGTGGGATAGGTGGTGTCTCGGAGAAGAGGTCGAGTCCCCCCTGCTGTTCCTCCCATCCGGGCAGGACCAGCGGGATGGCCCGGATCGTCTTCACATTTCCCGTCACGTCGTCGCCCCGCACGCCATCGCCTCGGGTCACGCCCCTCACGAGCCGTCCGTTCTCATACGTCAACGAGATGGAGAGTCCGTCGTACTTGAGTTCGCAGCACACCTCGAAGGGTTCGCCGTTGAGTCCGCGCGCCACGCTGCCATACCAGTCGGCCACATCCTGTTCGTTATAGGTATTGGCCAGCGAGAGCATGGGATATTGGTGCTCCACTTGCGTGAACTCCTGGTTGAGGTCACTCCCCACCCTTTGCGTGGGTGAGTTGAGGTCGCTCAGTTCGGGATGCCTGGCCTCCAGGTCTTGCAGTTCATGCATCATGAAATCAAAGTCCTGGTCGCTCACGACAGGTTGGTTGAGCACATAGTATCTGTAGTTGTGCTCATGGAGTTCTTTCCGCAACTGGATGATTCTGTCTTTTTCAGTCATTGTGTGATGTTTTTAGATGCCATTGCCGGTATAGAGTTGGTAGTATTTCCCCTGCAGGGCGATCAGTTGGTCGTGCGTGCCCCGCTCGATGATGTGTCCTTTCTCCAGCACGATGATGCAGTCGGAGTTGCGCACGGTGGAGAGCCGGTGTGCGATCACGAAGGTGGTACGGCCTTTCATCAGCGAGTCCATGCCCCGTTGCACCATCCGTTCGGTGCGCGTGTCGATGGATGAAGTCGCCTCGTCGAGGATCAAGACCGGAGGATTGGCAACGGCGGTGCGGGCGATGGAGAGGAGCTGCCGCTCACCCTGGCTGAGGTTGGACGCGCTGCCGCTGATGATGGTATGGTAGCCGTTCGACAGGCGCCGGATAAAGTCATCCGCCCCGACCAGTTTGGCCGCCTCGATACACTCTTGGTCGGTGGCGTCGAGCCGTCCGTAACGGATATTGTCGAGCACCGTCCCGGTGAAGAGCTGGGTCTCCTGCAGCACCATGCCAAGACTTCGCCTCAGGTCGCCCTTGGAGATGTCGTTGATGTTGATGCCATCGTACTTGATTTTCCCGTCCTGGATATCATAGAAACGGTTGATGAGGTTGGTGATGGTCGTCTTGCCGGCTCCCGTCCCGCCCACGAAAGCGATCTTCTGGCCGGGCATGGCATCGAGCACGATGTCGTAGAGCACTTGCTTCTCGGGCACATAGCCGAAGTCCACCATATCGAAGCTCACGCCGCCCCTCACTCGGGTGAGACGGTCACCCTCCTGCCAGGCCCAGGTGTCGGAGCGGTAGTCGGAAGGAGTGGCGGGCCTGACGCTGCCATCTTCCTCCTGCACCGCATTGATGAGGGTGACATGTCCGCCATCGGTCTCAGGTTTCTCATCCAGGAGTTCAAACACCCGTTCCGCGCCTGCGGAGGCCGTGATGATGCTGTTGATTTGCTGGCTGATATGCGCGATGGGTTGCGAGAAGTTCTTGTTGAGAGTGAGGAATGCCACCAAGGTACCCAGACTGAGCCCCACGTCGGTGGTCAGGGCGAGCGTCGCCCCCACCACGGCGATGAGCACATAGCCGAGGTTGCCCAGGTTGCCGTTGACCGGCATCACGATATTGGCGATCTTGTTGGCTTGGAAGGCACTTTTTCGCAAGGCCTCATTGATCTGCTCAAACTGCCGGATGGCCCTGTCCTCATAGCAGAACACCTTGACCACCTTCTGCCCCGTCATCATTTCCTCGATGAAGCCATTGACAGCCGCCAGATTGGACTGCTGCGCCACGAAGTGCTTCCTCGACATCTTGCTCAGCCGGGAAGTGGCCACCGCCATGACTGCGGCCATGACGACCGACACGATGGTGAGGGGGATGCTGAGCACCACCATGCTGGAGAAAGTGATCACCAGGGTGATGATGGAACTGAAGGCCGAGGGCAAGCTTGAGCTGATCACCTGCCGCAGTGTGTCGACGTCGTTGGTATAGTTGGACATCACCTGCCCGTGGGAGTGCGTGTCGAAATACTTGATCGGCAAGGTCTGCATGTGGCGGAACATGTCGTTGCGCAACCTGAGCATCGTGCCCTGACTCACCTGGATCATGATGCGGTTGTAAGCATAGGAGCAGGCCACGCCCACCACGAGCACCACCGCCAGCCGGACCAAAGCCCTGGCCAGTGGTGAATAGTCGGGAGCGGCCACCTGCGTCAGGGGCACGATATAATCGTCGATCAGGGTCTGCGTGAACAGCGTGGACATCAGGGTGGCCACGGAAGACACGATGATACAGGCGAACACCACCACAAAAGAGAAACGGTAGTGCTGCATCACATACCTGAAGAGCCGGAGCAAGGTGGCTTTCTTGTTCTTGGCTGTCTTTCCCGGAGCGAGCCGCTCGCCGGGAGTTCTCATTCCCATACCCATTCTCATGACTTCTTCGGTTTTTGGTGACTGTTCTTCTCCTTGCGTCGGTTTTTCCGAGGTTCGTCGAAATCACCTCCGTCCTCATTCTGGATCGTGTAGATCTCATGATAGATGGCATTGCTGCGCAACAGGTTGTCGTGGGTGTCGAAGCCGCTCACCTTGCCGTTGTCGAGCACCAGGATGCGGTCGCAGTCCTTCACGCTTGAGATGCGCTGGGCGATGATGATCTTGGTCAGATGGGGCAGGTCCTCCCGGAAAGCCCTCTGTATGGCAGCATCGGTGGCGGTGTCGCAAGCACTCGTGCTGTCGTCGAGCACCAGCACCTTGGGTTTCTTGAGCAGTGCCCTGGCGATGCAGAGCCGCTGCTTCTGTCCGCCCGACACATTGGTGCCGCCTTGCTCGATCTTCGTGTCATAGCCATCCGGCATCTGCTGGATAAACTCATCGGCGCAAGCCATACGGCAAGCCTCCTGGCATTCCTCCAGGGTGGCGTCCGCATTCCCCCACCTGAGGTTATCGAGAATGGAGCCCGAGAAGAGCACATTGCTCTGGAGCACCACCGATACGGCATTGCGCAGGGTGTCGAGGTCATACTGGCGCACATCCTTCCCACCCACCAGCACGCTGCCTTTCGACACGTCGTACAACCGGCTGACGAGATTGACCAAGGACGACTTTCCGCTGCCCGTACCGCCGATCACGCCGACGGTCTCCCCAGGTTTCACACGGAACGACACATTGTTGATGGCGTATTCCCCGCTTCCGGCCTTGTAAGCGAAATAGACATGGCGGAAGTCGACGCTTCCATCGGCCACCTCTTTCACCGCGTTATGGGGATTGCTGATATCGGCCTCCTCATTGATCACCTCAGCGACGCGCTGGCCGCTGGCCGCACTCTGGGTGAGCATGACGAAGATCATGCTGAGCATCATGAGCGACATGAGGATGCTCATCACGTAGGTGAAGAGCGAAGTGATCTCGCCCGTGGTGAGCGTGCCGCCGACCACGAACTGAGCGCCAAACCACGAGATAGAGATGATACATCCGTAGACCACGAGGTTCATGACGGGATGGTTGAGGGCCATGAGACTCTCGGTGCGCACATACAAGCGATAGAGCGCTTCGGCGGCACGGCCGAACTTGGTGCCCTCATACTCCTCTCTGACGAAGGCCTTCACCACCCGGATGCCAGCCACATTCTCCTGCACGCTGCTGTTGAGGTCGTCGTAGCGTTCAAACACCTGCTTGAAGAGTTTCGACACACGGCTGATGAGGAAATAGAGGAAAACCGACAGCACCACCATGGCCACGATGAAGATGATGCTCATGCGGGCATCGATGACGAAACACATGAAGATGCTGAAAACCATGCGGAAGGGAGCCCTCACCGACACTCTCAGCAATTGCTGGAAAGCATTCTGGAGGTTTGACACATCGGTGGTCATGCGTGTGACCAGTCCGGAGGTGCTGAACTTGTCGATGTCGGAGAAGGAGAAGGTCTGGATGTTGCGGTACATGGCCTCGCGCAGGTTACAAGCGAAGCCCGATGAGGCATAGGCAGAATACTGTCCTGCCTTGATGCCGAAAAGCAGACTGAGACAGGCCATCCCCAGCATGATCCCCCCGTAGAGGTATACATTCCCCACATTGCCGGCATTGATACCCAGGTCGATGAGTTTTGCCGTGACGTACGGTATGAGCACATCCATCACCACCTCGAGCGAGGTGAAGACAGGGGTCAGCATGGCCGCCCGCTTATACTGTCTGATTTGTGCGTAGAGTGTTTTGAGCATTCTTGGTAAAAGAAAATGTATGAAAAGGATGATTGTGACTACTGTGCTTTGAATGATGGTGCTTACCACATCAAATTCAGTGCAAACTTACTGAAAAATGAGCACAGGACAAAGGATTTTGTTATTTATTTCCGATTTTGAGCGGATTTGAAAGATTTCTGCGCACAACGCACTCCTTTTCAAAAAAATTGCCTATCTTCGCATCATCAACCCAAAACGAGTGATTCATGGCATCGATCAAAAGGCTGATCGATGAAAGAGGATAAGAGATGAAAGGATTACGCTACTTGTTGCTCCTACCGGTTTTGCTGCTCCTCGCCTCCATTACGGCGGGTATCAGCAGCTATCAAGACACCAAAGAGGAGATGCGCCGGGACCTGACCCGTGCCCTGCGCCAGTTTGTGATGGACCAGCCACAACAGCAATTGTTGCTCGACACCCTGTCGTCGCTGCAATCGGCCAGGGTGCTGACGCTCCGCGATGTGGAGGAGCGCTTTCGCAACCAACTGACCATCCTGCCACTCAGAGACACCTCACACGTCGCCTTGTGCCTCATGCAAGAGGACGGCAAAGACCTTTTCAGCGAGAGCGCACAAGTGTGCAGCGATACGTTGCTATGGGCTTCCCCTGCGGAACATGACAAAGCCGTCATCGCCCTGAAAGCTTTCGCCAACCCGTCTGTATGCTCCATCATCACCCATTCCGACCAACGGCTTTCTCTCACAGGCTTTCTCCTTTGCCTCCTTATGCTTTGGGGCATGGCCCGGAAAGCGAGAATGATGAATCGCGCCATGGAAACCGCCGTCATCTTGCCTTCCCCACAAACATCCAAGGAGATACACCTTACACCGATGCAACAGCAACTGATGGACTTGTTTGCCAATGCCCCGGGGCACGTTCTCAGCAAGGAAGCCATCTGCGCGGTCCTGTGGCCCAAGAAAGACCGGCCTGAGAATACGCTTTACACATTTATCAGCCGTCTGAAAACGACCCTCAAAGACCAAACCGACCTGGATATCATCAATAGGAGGGGCAAAGAATACCAACTCGTGGATCAATCGGAAGCATCTGAGAATCAGCACATTCAATAGAATGTAAGACAATTGTAAGACAGATGTAAGGCTATTTTTCACACGGCTGCCTCAGAAACCGCTACCTTTGCCGAAAAAACAGGAAGCGGTATGATACGACAGAAGACCTTTTCGAAAATCGACACAGTCACTGGCTGGGCTGTTTTCACCATCGCAGCCATCACTTATTGTCTGACGATAGAACCAACGGCCAGTCTATGGGACTGTCCTGAATTTGTGGCCAGTGGCTACAAGCTGGAGATAGGCCATCCGCCTGGGGCACCATTCTTCATGCTCACCGCCAACTTCTTCTCGCAGTTGGCCGGCGATCCCTCTGAGGTGGCACGGATGATCAACCTCATGTCGGCCCTGCTCAGTGCGGGATGCATCCTTTTCTTATTCTGGACCATCACCCATTTCGCCCGTCGGCTCTGCACGACAGCGAGCATGTTGTCGCCCGCCCAAGTCATACTCATCGAGACGAGCGGCATGACGGGCGCATTGGCCTATACCTTCAGCGACACGTTCTGGTTCTCTGCTGTCGAGAGCGAGGTGTATGCCTTCTCAAGTTTCCTTACCGCCCTGGTTTTCTGGCTTATCCTGCGATGGGAAGACGAAGCCGATGATCCCCGCAGCGACCGTTGGATCATCCTCATCGCCTATGTCATCGGATTGTCTATCGGCGTGCATCTGCTCAATCTGCTGTGCATTCCGGCCATGGCGTTGGTGGTCTATTTCAGGAAGTCGAGGCAAACGACCTGGTGGGGAGTGACAAAAGCCTTTACCCTGGGCGCAGTGATACTTCTCGGCATCCTGTATGGCATCGTGCCCGGTGTCATCCGATTAGGAGGATGGGCCGAACTGTTGTTTGTGAATGTGCTCGGCCTACCTTTCCATACAGGTCTTGCCTGCTCATTTATCATGTTGCTCATGATCATCCTCATCGCTGTATACCTGACACACAAGAGAGCTATGAGGTGTGTACTGCTGTGCCTTCTGATGCTGCTGATAGGGGTCAGCAGCTATGCGGTCATCCTGATCCGTTCGAGCGCCCATCCACCCATGGACGAGAACTCACCCGACAACGTATTTGCCCTGGGTGGATACCTGAGCCGCGAACAGTATGGCGACACGCCGTTGTTATATGGTCCTGCCTATAGCAGCGAACTGGACTATGAACCTCGCGGCGACTACTATGTGGCCAAACAGGAAGAAGGGAGGACCATCTACCATCCGGCAACCGACAGAGACGGTCATCGGTACGTCACTATCGGGCACCGCACGAAATACGTGTACAAAGACAAGATGTGGTTTCCAAGGATGGTGTCGCCGATGCACGCCCAAGCTTATGAGCAGTGGATGGGCGGTGTGGAGAAGAAGGGGAATCTGCCCACCCTCCGAGAGAATCTGCGTTTTTTCCTCACCTACCAGGTGAATTTCATGTACTGGCGTTATTTCCTTTGGAATTTCGTGGGACGTGAGAACAACATCAAGAGCCAAGGAGAGGTGGAGCACGGCCAATGGATTACCGGCATTGATTGGATCGATGGTTTGCTGTTGGACTGCGACATGTCAAAACTGCCCTCCGACCTATCAGACAACAAAGGAAGGAATGTGTACTATGGTCTCCCGCTGTTGCTTGGCCTTATCGGAATAGGGTGGCAGTACCGACAGAAGAGACAAGGCCGCAACCAGTGCCTTGTGGTCGGACTACTCTTTCTCATGACCGGACTGGCCATCGTGATCTACCTCAACCAACCACCCCAACCGCCACGTGAGCGCGACTATGTGTATGCCGGATCATTCTATGCTTTCTCGATATGGATCGGGATGGGGGTATGTGGCATCGGCACGATGGTGCGGCGGATGATGTTGAAATCTGTCACCGCTGCCATCACAGCGGCACTGCTGGGCTTGTCGGTCCCCTTGCAGATGGTGAGCCAAACCTGGGACGACCACGACCGTTCAGACCGTTATGCGTGCAGGGATTTCGGACTCAACTACCTGGAGTCCATGCCTCGGAAGGGTTATCCCATTATCCTCACCAACGGCGACAACGACACATTCCCTCTGTGGTATAACCATGAGGTGGAGGGGAAACGCACTGACACCCGTGACTGCAACCTCTCATATGTGAACACCGACTGGTATATCGACCAGATGAAACGACCCGCCTATGACTCACCCGCCCTACCCTTTTATTGGGACAGAGCAGATTATCAGGAAGGTACAAACGAGAGTGTGGAAGTGAGGCCCGACGTGAAAGAGAGCGTACTCGAATACTACCGGGAGCATCCGGAGGAAGCAAGGAAAGCACTGGGTGAAAATCCATTTGAGTTACACAACATCATCCGCTATTGGGTGCTTGGAAATGCGCCTGAGCGTCACTGCATCCCCACCGACACCGTGACAGTGACCACCAAGGAGGGGCCGATGGAGATCTCGCTGAAAGGAGTACGCTTCCTGCAGAAAAACGACCTCTTCGTGCTGGAGATGCTCTCGCACGGCGATTGCGACCGTCCGATCTATGCCTCCATCAGTCTGGGAACAAGTGAGATTCCTTATCTTCGCGACCATTACGTGCTTGAAGGACTGGCCTACCGCATCGCACCCGGATCGGGAGGTCCGAAAGTAGACGTGGAACGGATGTACGAGAATGTGATGCACCGATTCAAATACGGCGGACTGAGCAGACCCGGACTATACGTGGACGAGGACGTGATGCACATGGCCCGCACCCACCAATACGTCATGAGCATTCTCATCGACAGTCTTCTGTCACAGGGCGACAAGCAGCGGGCCCTGGCTGTGGCTGAGAAATGGGAGAAAGAGCTGCCCTCCTACAACATCCCCTACACCGAGACGGCCCTGTCGCTGGCCAGATGCTTTTATGAGCATAACATGGTGTCACGGGCCGACGCCATCCTGTCGGATCTGCTTGACAGGAGCGACGAATGGCTCATGTGGGCCTGCACGATCGGTGCAAGCCGGCAGCAGGGCAGTGCCCTCACGATCCTTGAATGGTTCAGAACCATGCAGCAAGCATTGGGTATGGCCTACGAAAAACATAGAAATCCATTTATCGAAAAATATGGCTCAAAATTAGAAAGATATGTCCGACATTTCCAAAACAAGCAACAACAGTAACCTGTTTTCCCGGAGCAATCACATGATTATCCTCGGAGCCTGCGTGACCATTGTCATCGGACTTGTGCTGATGGCTGGCAATGGCACCACAGTGAGTTCATTTGAACCTGAGATTTTCTCCATTCGCAGAATCGTTGTCGCACCGATGATCTGCCTCACAGGGTATCTCTCCGTCATCGTGGGCATCCTATGGCACAGATGAGATGAAAGCATAGCCCAACTGAAATGCCACTCCGATCAGGAAACTGGCGACATTGCACCACAAACTGTAGCGGAAGGCCTGTCGCCATGTCCTCAGGAAAGCGAGATACCAGACGGTCTCGACCACCACGACAACCGCCTCACCGACGAGGACATCCGTCATCGTGCCGCTGCACAACCTCAGATAAAGGTTGAGCGGCACATTGGTCATCACGTTGGCTCCTACCGACGAGAGCAGCACACGCCGCCTCCGCTCACCGAGGAGGAGCAGCACCCCCATCTCAATAAGGATGGTGGGGAGAAGTGCGAGCAACAATTGGAATACTAACATCGGCCATACCTCCTATCCGAATACGGCCAACAGATAGCCCGGAACGAGCACAGCCGCCAAAATGCCGAAAGCCAGTCCCTCACGGCCTTTGAGCAAGCCATTGGCCCAATAGAGGGTGACCGGCATGGTGCAGTTGACCAAAAACAAGCCCGACAGGAGTACCACGGCATGGGTCTGACGGAAGAGGAAACAACCCACGAAACCCAGCAGCATCACAGCCATCGACCTGGCCGCACCGAAACGGAAGGCAATCCAGCCACCAGCCATCTTCCCGGCCATCGAGACCAACCCCATCAGCAACACGAGGGTCTGGGTCTTCGTCGCCGACGAGGAAAACACCTCGCCGATGTAGGAACGGAACATGACGAAAGCCGCGACCAAGATGACAGCTGTCCATACCACGACAGGACCAGGATGCCGTTCTGCACCGTCGGGAGGACATGCCCTTGTGATGGTTTCATGGGAAGGACCGTTGGGAAGGACATCGCCCGACAAGCGGACTGACACTCCCGCCAGAAAGGTCATGGCAGAGAGCAAAACCGCCAGCAACCACCAGGAACTGAACACGAAACCGACGGCCAAGCCCAGTGCGCCGGAAGACACGAAACAGCCAAGCGCCCGCATGTCATTGCCCATGAGCATGACCGTCTGCTTGCCACCCCACACATGAAACAGCGAATTTCCCATGCCCAGCAGCAGGGCGACGATCATACATCCCACAGGACCGCGGAAATCCTCGGCCAAGGAGAAGGAGAAGACACCCAACGCTGCCAACGCCAAGAGACACACGGCACCCGTCAGCAACTGATGGGGCCGCAGCGCGCGATCGGCGCAGGCACCGGTGAGGGGCTGCGTCATAAACGCCAAGACATTGTAAGTCAGGAAGATCGTAAAAAGCCAAGAGGCATCCAACCATGGTGACATCAGATAAAGGCAGCACACGCACAGCCCATCCACAAGGAAATGCAAGGCCGTGCTGACACCCATCCATCCGATCCGCAAACAGGAGGTTCTCTGCATCTTCTTCATTTTTCGTCAGGCGAAGTTACAAAAAAAACTCCACGCACAGCATGTTTTGACAATCTTTTTCGTAATTTTGCATCACCGAACCAACTTTCTTGGTTCAGATCAAAAAAACTCCGACAAGCAAGAATGAGCAACCATAACTCCTGGATGCCAGCGATCACCAAGGCATTCCCCTACCTCACGGTTCTCCTGGCGTGCATCATCCTGGTGGTTTGCGAGCACGACTACCTGGCGCGGGTGGAGGAACAGAACCTCTTCCTCCACACCCCTTTGTTTTTCAAGCAGTGCATGGTGGCCTCTGGCGGCATGCTCTGCTGGATATCGGCCTTCCTCACCCAAATGCTCTACCACCCCTGGTTGGGCGCAGCGGTACTCGGACTCCTGTGGGCCTTGCTCATCTTCCTCACGGAGCACGCTTTCCGCATCCCATCCCAATGGAGAGCTGTCACGCTCATCCCCGTCGCCATGCTCCTGGTCTCCGACGTCGACCTGGGCTATTGGATCTATTACCTGAAACTCAGGGGCTTCTTCTTCACGGCCACGGTGGGTGTCCTGGCCGTCGTGACCCTGATCTGGATCTACCGGGCACTGCCCCGATGGTGGCGGATGCTCCTCATCCCCCTCACAGTGGCGGCAGGTTATCCCATGCTCGGCTTTTACGCCTTGTCGGCTGTCCTGCTGATGGCCCTGATGAGTTGGCGCGTGGAGAAAAGCAAGGTGATGGCAGCCTTCAGCAGTCTGCTTGCCGTGCTCTCCATCATCGCCGTGCCCTTGCTGTATTACCGCTATGGCTACCACCAAACCAACTTGGTCAACATCTACTGGACAGCCCTGCCCATCTTCCGCATCAGGCAGGAAAGCTACCTGGCCTATTACTGGCCCTACGTCGTGCTATTCCTGTCGCTGGCCATCATGGCTGCATGCTACAGCGACTCCCGTCAGCAGCCCAAGAAGACCAGGGCATGGGTGCAGCCGGCCATCCTGTTGGTCATTGTCTCCTGCGTGGCCACAGCATGGTACAAGGACGGCAATTTCCACCGTGAGATCGCCATGCGGCGGATGGTCGACCAGTTGGACTGGGAGGGTGTGCTCCGCCTGGCACGGTCGACCGACGCCGAGCCCACGCGCGATATCTGGATGATGAAGAACCTGGCCCTGGCACGGATCGGCAAACAAGGCGACGAGATGTATGACTACCGCAATGGAGCGCGGCCAGCCGCCGCACCCTTCCCCACCCGGATGGTGCAGTGGGACGGCAAAATGCTCTATCTGCAGTATGGCCTGCCCAACTACTGTTACCGCTGGTGCATGGAAGACGGCGTGGAGTATGGCTGGCGTGTCGACCACCTGAAACTAATGGCGAAATGCTCCATCGTCAACGAAGAGTTCGTGGCTGCACAGAAATACCTCAACATGCTCAAGCGCACCCTTTTCCACCGGAAATGGGCGCTCCAGCAGGAGGAACTCCTGCACAATCCGCAACTCATCCCCCGCGACCCGGAACTGTTTCCCATCCTCGGCATGCTTAACCACGACAATTACCTCAGCGGCGACAATGCCCAGGTGGAGCGCTTCCTCATCACCCACCTGGCCAGCACGCAGAGCAAAGACCCGCTGCAACAAGAACAGGGACTCATCGCGGCCATGATGACCCGGAACCCCGAACTATTCTGGTTGCAGTTCTTCCATTACACCGAACTGCATAAAGACGGGCTGGTGCCCAAACTCTACCAGCAGGCGGCATGCCTCTTCGGCGGACTTTTTGACACCGTGGATGCCAGCAAGATGCCATTCGACCGCCAAGTGGTGGAGAGTTGCCGCACCTTCATGGATGCCTTCAAGCAATACCGCGACCAGGGAATGAGCATGGAGCAGATCGGCAAACTCATGTACGACCGTTTCCATACGACCTATTATTATGACTATTTCTTCAACCGCTATCAAGAGGAGGTCTATTGAATGAGAAGACTTTTCATCACCGCCATCGCCTGCCTGTCGCTGCTGGCCTGCCGGCAAGTGCAGGTGCCCGGGCAATACCAGCAAGTCAACATGCTGCCGAAGATCTATCCGGAGTATGACGACGTGACCATTCCCGTCAATATCGCCCCCCTCACCTTCGAACTCCTCCCGAAGGTCGACGATGCGGTCATCCGCTATTCCTCAGGTCAGGAAGAAATAGTCTGCGGAGGGGTGAAAGCCTGTCCCGGACTGGAAGAATGGAGGGCACTCACCGCCGCAGCCCAAGGCAAGGACATCACCGTGGAAGTGTTTGCCCAGAAGGACGGACAGTGGCATCGCTTCAAGCCCTTCAGCATCCATGTCTCGCCCGACAGCATCGACCCATACCTGAGCTACCGCCTCATCTCGCCCTCTTATGTCTCCTACGAGGAACTGACCCTCAACCAGCGCTGTCTGGAGAACTACGACGAGCAGGTGATGGTCGACAACATGCTGTGCAGCACCGAATCAGGCGGGCAGTGCGTCAACTGCCACAACTTCCAGCAGTACAACCCCGACAGGATGCAGTTTCACGCCCGCCAGGCCCATGGCGGCACGGTCATCGTCTACGACGGCAAGGTAGAGAAAGTCAACTTCCAAGGCGACTCGCTGGTTTCCTCCGGCGTCTATCCCTCCTGGCACCCCACACTGCCCCTCATCGCATACTCCACCAACAAGACCATGCAGAGCTTCCACACCAGCGACATCAACAAGATCGAGGTACTCGACGCCGAGAGCGACCTGATCCTCTATGACGTAGAGCGCCATGAGGTGAGGAAAATCTCGCATGAGCCCAACGAACTGGAGGTATTCCCCTTCTGGGCGCCCGACGGCAAGACACTCTATTTCTGCAGCGCCCACTTCGAGTATGAGAACGACACGGTGGACCTGAGCGAGATCACCATGCGCGCCAAGGAAGTGAAATACAACCTCTACCGCATGACTTTCGACCCCGGAAGTAAGACATTTGGAGCGCGTGAGCTCGTCTTCGACGCTGTGGCCGAAGGCAAGAGCGCCACCCTCCCCCGCATCTCGCCCGACGGTCGATGGCTCCTCTTCACGCTCGGAGAATGGGGCTGTTTCCACATCTGGCACCGTGACGCCGACCTCTGGATGATGGACCTCCAGAGCGGAGAAGCGAAAGCGATGGACGCCCTCAACTCCGACAACACCGAGAGTTACCACTCCTGGTCGAGCAATGGCCGGTGGGTGGTGTTCTCCTCACGCCGCAACGACGGGGTCTTCACCCGTCCGTTCATCGCCCATGTCGATGCCCAGGGGCGCGGCAGCAAACCTTTTGAGTTGCCCTCGGAGAACCCCGACTACCACCACCAGCTGATCAAGAGCTACAATGTGCCCGAACTGATGCGGGGTCCTGTCAAGTTCACGCCCCAGCAGATGGCCGACGTGCTGAAAGGGAAAATGACTGAGACACACATGTTACATTTCTGATAACTTCTGTTACAAATCGCTTGTCCTGTTATACAGTTATTTCGTAATTTTGCACCGAAATAACTGCTAACATGTTTTTATCTACTTTAGTCAAGACCATGCTGGTCATCAACGAACTGATGGCCTCCAACGTAGGCACGGTGATGAGTCCGGCCACCAATTTCGACAGTTGGATTGAGATCTACAATCCCTCCGACGAGAGCGTCAACCTCGCCGGGATGTATCTGAGTGACGATGCCGAGAACCTGATGCGCTGGCATCTGCCGAAAGACATCGGCAGCGTGCCCGCCAAAGGCTACAAGGTCATCTGGCTGGGATCCAACGATATCAAGACCACACAGGCACCGTTCAAGCTCAACTGCGAGGGCGGCACCATCTACCTCAGCGACAGCGACGGACAGCTCCTGCTCAGCCAGGACTACCCCGAGGGCATGAGCCGCACCTCCTACGCCCGGAAGACCGACGGCACGGGAGACTGGGGCTGGACAGCCGACGCCACCCCCGGCGCCAGCAACGCCACAGCTGCTTTCGCCGACCGCCGCCTCGACCCTCCAGTGGTGAGCCAGGACAGCAAAGTCTTCACCGGCACATTGACACTCGACGTGACCATCCCCGAGGGTGCCACACTTGTCTATACCACCGACGGCTCTGTGCCAGTGCTGCCCTCGGGCAGTCAGCAACAACAGGAATGGACCGACTACATCGTCAACGGCGACTGTGAGGGAACCGACGTGACCTGCCTCGTCGGCAAAGACGGCGAAAGCGGAGGAGCCTACGACACCCATATCATCGATGGCAAAGGCTACAACGGATCGCGGGGCATCAAAGTACACTCCGTAGCCAATCCCTCTCAGGATTGGGACGCCCAGTTCTTCGTCTACACCCCCAACCACACCTGGAATGCCGGCGACCGCTACCGCTTCCGGATGAAAGTGCGGGCCGACCGGGCCGCCCACATCTCCGCGCAGTCGCATACGCAGCCCGGCAGCTACATCCACTGGTCGATGCTCGACGGCGGCTACAACGTCACCACGCAATGGCAGGAGATCACCTACGAGGGCACGGTGACCAACGAACAGGCCGGACAGACGGGACTGCAGACCATCGCCTTCAACCTCAACGAACTGAGAGGCGTAGAGAACAACTATTATTTCGACGACATCTCCTGGGAAGCCTACAACGCAGCCACCTCCGGGACGGTGGGAACCATCAGCCAAACCGGACATTTCAGCGTCACGGCCACCAGGAACTATTGCTTCCGGCTGTTCAGAGACGGATGGCTGCCCAGCGTGCCCGTCACCCGCTCCTATATCCGCACCAACGACAAATACACCATCCCCGTGGTCTCCATCGTGGGTAACCCCAAATACTTCACCGACAACCAGTGGGGCATCGACACCAAGGGCACCAACGGGCGCACCGGCAACGGACAGAACACCAAGTGCAACTGGAACATGGACTGGGAGCGGCCGGTCAACTTCTCCTTCATCACACCGGAGGGCGTGATGGCCTACAACCAGGACGTGGAGATCTCGGTCTCGGGCGGATGGACCCGCTCGGCCAACCCCCGCTCGTTCAAACTGAAATCGGGCAAGGAATTTGACGGCCAGAACCGCCTCGACTACGCCTTCTTCCCACAAAAGCCCTATCTGAGAAACAAGACACTGCTGCTGCGCAACGGCGGCAACGACATCTGGGAGAACAACGGCGGCCGGTTCCTCGACCCTGCCCTGCAGACCATCATCCAGCGGGCGGGCATCAACCTTGACCTGCAGTCGTATGTCCCCGTAATCGAGTATGTCAACGGTGAGTGCCGGGGCGTGATCAATATGCGCGAGCCCAACAACAAGAAATTCGTGGAGGCCAACTTCGGCTATGACGACGAGAAGATCGACATGTTTGAGATGAGCGCCGACTCCAACGTGGTGTTCATGGTAGGCACCAGCGAGGTGCTGGAGCGCATCTACCAGCTGGGGGCCGTGTCGACCGACGCACAAGCCTATGAGGAACTGAAACAGTTGCTCGACATCGACGAGTTCATCAACTACATGGCCGTCGAACTCTTCCTGGGTTCCACCGACTGGCCCCACAACAACATCAAGGGATTCCGCAACCAGGCTGACGGACGCTACCGTTTCGTCACCTTCGACCTGGACTTCGCCTTCAAGAGCAGCAATCCCTTCGCGGATTTCGCCAACGACCAGTGGCACACGTTCAACCTCATCTACGACACCAACGAACAGCGGTATGAGGAGATCAAACTCGTGACGTTCTTCCTCAACATGCTCAAGAACGACGACTTCCGCAAACGGTTCATCGACACCTACTGCCTGGTGGGAGGCAGCGTTTTCGACAAGACCCGCGCCACGGCCATCGTCAACGAACTCGCCGACAGGGTGCGCCCGATGATGCAGCTCACCGGATGGAGCAACCCCGACACCTCGGCCAACCTCATCATCTCGAAACTGGCCACCCTCAACGAGTCGATGATGACCTGCATGCAGCAGTTCAAGCCCATGCAGCTCGACGGTGTCAGGAAACAGAGCGTGAAACTCAAGACCGACACCGAGGGAGCCCACCTCTACGTCAACGGGCACGACGTGCCCTACGCCGCCTTTGACGGCCGGTTGTTCGCCCCCGTCAAACTCGAGGCCAAAGCCCCTGCCGGCCATACCTTCGCAGGATGGCGCCAGACCAGTGCGGGCAACGAACTCCTCGGTACCAGCAGCAATTGGAAATACTACGACCGGGGAGCCCTGTATGGCAGCAGTTGGACCAGTGCCAACTACAACGACGCCTCCTGGTCGTCGGGCGAGAGTCCACTGGGCTACGGGATGACGGGCGTGAAGACCACCGTCAGCTACGGTTCGAACGCCAACCAGAAAAACCCGACCACCTATTTCCGCACGGCAGTCTCACTGACCGGCACTCCCACCAGCAACGACATCTTCACCCTCGACTACCAGGTCGACGACGGTTTCATCATCTACGTCAACGGCAGTGAGGCAGGACGCGTCAACATGCCTTCGGGCAGCGTCAATTACAACACCTATTCGAGCACTTACGCCGCCGACACGCCCCTCACCGGCACGCTCAGTCTGCCTGCCACGCTTTTCCGGAGCGGGCGCAACGTGATCGCCGTGGAAGTACACAACAACGGTGCCAGTTCGTCGGACCTCTTCTGGGCCTGCAAGCTCAACACGTCAGTGGATGCCTACAGCGATGGGTTCTACTCCACAGAAGCCGAGATCGACCTGCCCGAGGACGGGGCCGTGTCTCTCACAGCCTGTTTCACGCCGCTCTCCGAGGAAGAGCGCCACGACCAGCACATCACCCCAGTGCGCATCAATGAAGTGAGCGCCGCCAACAACATCCACGTGAATGAATACTGGAAGAAGAACGACTGGGTGGAACTCTATAATACCACCGTAGAACCCATCGACGTGGAGGGCATGTACCTCACCGACAACGTGAGCAAGCCCAAGAAATACCAGATCACCAAAGGCTCCACCGAGGCCGGAACCATCATCCCGCCTCACGGCCACCTGATCATCTGGTGCGACAAACTGGATCCCATCAACCAGTTGCATGCCTCCTTCAAACTCGGCAACGAGGACGGCGACGTGATGCTGACAGCCGCCGACGAGTCGTGGAGCGACCGGCTGACCTACACCACCATGAAAGAAGACGAGACCGTGGGCCGCTATCCCGACGGCAGCAATGATGTGTTTGTCATGACATTGCCCACCATCGAGCAGCCGAACATCCGGACAAGTTACCAAGTGGCCGTGGCTCAGGCAGACGAGAATGGCATCGGCGAGATCTTCGCCCAGTCGCAAAGCGACCTCAGCGTGCGCTACGTGCTTGGTTCGCTGGTCATCCGCAGCGACAAGGCAACGAACGTGAAAGTGGAGTTCTATAACCTCGCCGGACAGCGCATCGGACAGACCCGCACCCCGCTGGTCAACGGCTATGGAGAATGCTCCGTGGGTCAGTTGCCCTCAGGCTGCTATGTCGCCCGCATCAGCGATGCCAATGGGCACACCACCGCCTGCAAGTTTGTGAGGGAATAGACAAGCTAAAGTATCTCTCCTGGCTATATCTATTTGAGTCCACCCCCGCTGGGGCGATGCCGCGCAATGCGCTGATCGGATTTTTGTTCCTTTGTTCGGGCGGATTTGTAACTTTGTTCCTTTGTTCGGGCGGATTTGTAACTTTGTTCGGGCGGATTTGTAATCCGACCGCATTGAGTGTAAGCATTTTTAATGCGCTTTTATCGGATTACAAATCCTAATACTCATTGCATCGGGATTCTTGGACAAGCCAAGCGTCACCCTTTGGGTGCCGAGCGGCAAATCCCGATGAACCGAAACGTCAAATCACGATGAACGAGATCACGACGAACGATGGCAAATCACAAAGACAAACTACTCTGACGGGCCGTGACCTTTGTTCGGGCGGATTTGTAATCCGACCGCATTGAGTGTAAGCATTT